>ERZ856578.512-NODE-512-length-79123-cov-10.552881_pt1 | contig 79123 bp, 67 predicted proteins | sample MGYA00514384_ERZ856578 | MGnify/ENA primary metagenome ERZ856578 (study PRJEB29103, sample SAMN06111958) | human gut metagenome | biome: human gut; feature: ankylosing spondylitis patient; material: healthy_person | host: Homo sapiens | place: China:Hangzhou... | reverse complement strand
GATAACGTAGAAATGACTGTTGAACTGATCCATCCAGTAGCTATGGAGCAGGGACTTCGTTTCGCTATCCGTGAAGGTGGACGTACTGTAGGATCAGGACGTGTTGCTACAATCATCGAGTAATACAATCTGAAAATAGATTTGTTATCGCAAGATAACATTGTGTCCAAACGTAAGATACCCCAGAAACCTTGTGTTTCTGGGGTTTTTCTGTTGCCTGGAAAAGTTGAATAAATCAGAAAAGAATAACGAAGGATAAAGAAAAGCGGTTGCCGGGAGAGTATCCTGACAACCGTTTGTGATAACAGAATGATAACAAAATCTTAATTGTTGTTTTTAGAAGAATAAAAGGTTTTAACTTCAGATACAAATGTACGCATCAGTGCAAATGCATTTTTGGCTTCAATTAGGGTTGGAGCGTAGTTGTTTTGAGCAGCTTTTAGTATATGAATATTATTTCTTGAATCATAAAGCGAATCAAAACTTATTTTGGTAGCAGATGATATAATGTTATGGTCTACCGCAAATTCTGTTTTATGATCAATACGTTCTCTTTTAATGTCGGCTTTTATCTTTTTCTCTTTGCATAAATAAACGTTTTTATTTTCAAAAGTAATTTTGGTTGATGTTGAAAGGGCATTTTGGCATTTAATCATCTGTATTACAGCATATTTTTCTTCGAATTCCGATTTATAAAAGGTTTCTATTGCTGCCTGCAGGATAGCTTCACAGATAGACGCATATTGTATAATTTGAAATCTAACAATTGCTCTATGTTTTGCTATTGGTAATCTCAATCCATTCATAAGTTTATAAAGGAATCGTGCCTGGTAGTAAGCCTCACCAAGGTATTTTTGTAATTTAGGATTTTCTAAAAAAGAAAAATAGTCAGTAAACCAATCAATAGGATATGGTGTTGCTCCAGATTTAAATTGTTCATCTGGTACTAAATCACGATTACAAAATCCAATGACTTGTGTAATGAGTTTTTTATCTAATGCCATATAAATCCGCTCCTTTTAAATAAGATTTTGAGTTTTGACAGTTAGTGAATGACTTTTTTTGACTATAGTATGACACCCTATTGTAGTTCCCATAGCACGCAATTTCCATTCTTCCTGGGTAGCGTTCAGTTTATCCAACTCTTCCTGTCTTTTATCTTCATCTTCAATAGCTAATATTTCAGCTTTTTCCTTTTCATAGACATTTTTAAATTGACACCATTTCCTAAAAAAGTCCTGCATTGTAGGATTTTCGAATGTCAGCGTAACCTTCTGATCAGGTGTTTCAGCAAGTGAGAGGTTCACCGAATCATCAATAGAAAATAACAGGGAGAGTACATCTCCAACTGTCTCAATATTGAAATCAAGAAAAACACTGACATTTAATCCCAGTGCAGTTGCTATCTTTTCTAGCTGATCCGGTTTTGGATTCCGAATTCCCAGTTCATATTTTCTTATCGTACCAACATTAATGCCGGACAGCTCGGCTAATTGTATCTGACTGTATCCTCTGAATTCCCGGTATGCTCGGATTTTTTTACCTACCATTATGGCTGCCTCCTTAATTATATCTGTGCTTTTATTCTAGCACAAAAGTGAATGATGTGAAAGAGGTTGTTTTTTCAGCGCAGATTATAAAACACTTTGGAATATGAGAATTAAATTCGCAAAAGGTTATTGACAAAGTCACAAAAGTGAATTATGATAGAAAACATCAAAAAAGTCACAAAAGTGACTGGAAAGGAGGACACTATGAGAACTAATTATATGATGACAGTAGATGATGTCATGAATGAACTGGGTGTAAAGCGCAGTAAGGCATATTCCATTTTAAAACAGCTCAATGATGAACTGGCAAAGGAAGGATATGTGGCAGTTCGTGGAAAGATTCCACGTCCTTACTGGGAAACAAAATTTTATGGATGCTCTCAGAGAGCAATGTGAAGGAGGTTTTAAGATGTCAGCTTACAAAGACACAAAACAGGGAACCTGGTATGTGAGCTTCCGTTATATTGACTGGACAGGAAAGAAAACGCAGAAGCTGAAAAGAGGGTTCAAGACAAAGAAAGAAGCATTGAATTATGAAAAGGAATTCATAAGAAAGACTGCAGCGGATATGAAAATGGAGATGGGAAGTTTCATCGAAGTTTATTTTGAGGACAAGAGAAAAGAGTTGAAAGAAAATTCAGTCCGTAATAAGCAGCACATGATGAATAAGCACATTGTTCCGTATTTTGGAACAAGAAAAATGAATGAAATCACACCGGCAGATGTTATCCAGTGGCAGAATACCATTCAGGAAAAAGGTTACAGCAAGACTTATGAACGCATGATTCAGAACCAGTTGAATGCATTGTTCAATCATGCACAGAAAATTTACAATCTGAAAGAAAATCCATGTAAGAAAGTAAAGCGTATGGGAAAATCAGACGCAGACAAACTGGAATTCTGGACAAAAGAAGAATATGACCGTTTTATTAAGGTGATTGATCCGGGAAGTGAGGATTATCTGATATTTGAAATCCTGTTTTGGACCGGTATAAGGGAAGGGGAACTTCTGGCACTGAGTCTTTCGGATTTTGATATGAGCGGGAACAGGCTGCATATCAACAAGACTTATAACCGGATTCAGAAGCGAGATGTGATCGATACTCCCAAAACGGAAAATTCAGTCCGCACCATTGACATTCCTAATTTTTTGAAAGAAGAAGTACAGGAATATGCGAAGAAACGTTATGGATTTCCGGAAAACCAGAGATTATTTCCAATCGTGGCAAGAACACTGCAGAAACGTCTCAAAAGATATGAAAGACAGAGCGGTGTGAAGAAGATCAGAGTGCATGATATAAGGCACAGTCATGTTGCCTATCTGATTTATCAGGGAGTGGAGCCTTTGATCATTAAAGAAAGACTTGGTCACAAAGACATTCAGATGACACTGAACACTTATGGTCACTTGTATCCGTCACAGCAGAAAAAAGTAGCTGAGATGTTGGACAACAAACGTTAAATATGGAGGAAAAGACACATGAAAACAAAGAAAGTAGTCAGAAAAATATTTGATACGCTCAATTACAGCAAGAAGTTGAAGATAAGTTCCATTTTACCGGATCGAGATTCGGATTATGCGATTCTTCTTGAATTAGAAGATGGAAGCAAATTTGAAATTATCATTATCCCAACAAGGAGATTCGTATAAGGAGTGGAACCATGGCTACTGACAGACAAAAAGAAAAAGCCCAGACAAAATATCTGAGCAAGTTCTCTGATAATCAGATTCACTGATATATCATCTTGGCAGATTCAGTATATCACGAATTGAACGATACAACAATTCCCGAATATCTGTTCATCAGAGATTTGCCCGGAAGGGCAGGAGGTGGATATGACAATATTTGAACAGGTAAAAGAGTGCGTAACAGCCAGGCAGGCTGCAGAGCATTACGGAATTAAAGTTAAAAATAATGGGATGGCTTGCTGTCCGTTTCACAGCGACAGGCATCCGAGCATGAAAGCAGATAAAATGTATCATTGCTTTGGCTGTGGAGCGGGTGGGGATGCGATTGATTTCACGGCGAGGCTATTTGGACTATCGCAGTATGAAGCAGCAAAAAAGCTTATCAAAGATTTGGGATTAGATATTCATATCGAAGATAAGAGAAAGTGTAAAAGAACCGAAAATAGGGTTCCCCTGAAAATGCAAAAACCTAAAGTTGTGCTGATCAGAGAAAAATTAGAGCAGTGGCTAAACTATGCGACAGATGTGCTGATCCGATATCTGAGGTGGATTCAGTTCTGGAAAGAATTTTATAAACCAAAACCACAAGAAGAATGGCACGAATTATTTACGGAGGCATTGGCAAATGAAAGAAGAATAAATGACTATCTGGATGTGCTGATGTTTGGAGCCGGAGAAGAAATTATAGATTTTTTCAAAATGAAAAGAAGGGAGGTTGAACGAATTGAAGAAAGAGTTAACAAATATCAGCGAGAAGTCCTTGATGGAATTAGAGAATATTGTGGACGAGGAAATGCTTACAGTCGAGGATGTTAATGAAATGCTGGCTCATACAGATAAAGGCAGAACCAGACAGACAATCCGAAATTGTGTAACGGTATTACAAAAAGATCCAGTGTTGAAAAAAGCAATTAAACGAAATGAGCTTTCTGGAAGAATGGACATTGTAAAAGAGGTGCCCTGGGAACGGAGAAGTGAGAGTCTCACAGTTACAGATACAGACGATAGTAATTTGAAGATGTATCTGGAAGATAATTATGAGATCACTAGTGAACGTGTAATAAAAAAGGGAGTGGATATTGTTTCCAATGAAAATAAGTATCATCCAATCCGGGACTATCTGGAGAGTCTGGTATGGGACGGTGTTCCACGTATTAAGAATTTATTGCCACGATTTCTTGGAGCTGAAAAGAACAATTATACAACTGGTGTGATGAAAATGCACATGCTGGCGGCAATATCCAGAATATATGAACCGGGAATAAAGTATGATATTATGCTCTGTCTGGTAGGAAGTCAGGGAGCCGGAAAATCTACTTTTTTCAAATATCTGGCGATAAAGGACGATTGGTTCAGTGACAATCTGGATCACTTGGATGATGAAAATATTTACCGGAAATTACAGAACCACTGGATCATAGAGATGGGAGAAATGAAAGCAACTGTGACTGCAAAGAATATTGAACAGATTAAATCATTTCTCAGCAGACAGAAAGAAACTTACAAAGTTCCTTATGAGGTTCACCCGGAGGACAGACCACGACAGTGTGTGTTCTGCGGAACATCGAATGATTTGAATTTTCTTCCATTAGACAGAACCGGAAACCGAAGATTTGCCCCGGTTATGACAGATGTAACAAAAGCAGAATTTCATATTATGGACGATGAAGAAGAGAGCAGAGCTTATATTGTACAGGCATGGGCAGAGGCTATGGTGCTTTATCAACAGGGAGATGTATACCTCAGTTTTACAAAAGAAATCGAGGAAGAAGCGAAGAAGTTGCAGAAAGAATTCATGCCGGAAGATACAAATGCAGGAATTATCCAGGCATTTCTTGATGACTATGAAGACGATTATGTATGTACAAAACTTTTGTTTGATGATGCACTTCACCGGACAGGTGAAATGAAGCAGTGGGAAAGTAAAGAGATTGCAAATATTATGAACAATGCAATTGAAGGATGGAAAGCACATGGAACGCACCGTTTCGGAAAGGAATATGGTATCCAGCGGTCATGGAAACGGATAGAAGGTACTGAGAAAAAAGACAAGGATGGATTTATGAAAGTACCGGAACAACTGGAGATACCATTTGAGTAAACACAACTGTAAACAATGTAAACGAGACTTTGTAAAAAGAATGGAAAAGTTAACTTTTAAAATCTTTTGAGCTGTGTTTACAAATTCCGTTTACACATGGGAAAGGAGCAGAAATGATGAAACATGAATAGCCCCGCAGGGCGCAAGGGTACTTTTGATGGACGGTACGGCTGTCGAAAGTGCTTTTGCGTTACTTTTGACAAAAGTAACAAAACCGCCGTATCCGGCGAAGATTTCTTATAATCGCCATAACTGGCGTAAATACAGATTTTGTGCCATATCTGGCACTGATTTAAGAATGGGAGGTGAGAGAAAAGGGAAATGAAAAGAACGATAAGCGGAATGATCGGAGCTGGCTCTCTGGCACATAACAGACGTGCCTTTGTTGCAGAAAATGTTGACCGGGAAAGAGTTCATCTGAACATTAAGTATTGTGATGAAAATCTGAAAACAGTCTATCATGAATTATTTGACCAGGCAGTGGAACGATACAATGAGGGAAAAAGAAATGACCGGAAGATTACAGATTATTACGAAAAAATACGTCAGGGAAAACAGGAAAAGCTGTTTCATGAAGTGATTTTTCAGATAGGAAATCGTGAAGATATGGGTGTAGGAACTGAAGAAGGAGAGGTGGCTGTAAAAGTTTTGGACGAATATATGAAAGATTTCCAGAAACGAAATCCTACGTTAAGGGTATTTAACTGCTATCTTCACCTGGACGAAGCAACTCCGCATTTGCATATTGATTTTGTTCCTTATGTATCCAACTGGAAAGGAAAGGGGATGGATACCAGAGTATCATTAAAGCAGGCAATGAAAAGTCTTGGATTCGAAGGTGGATCAAAAAGAGATACGGAACTGAACCAGTGGATCAACCATGAGAAGGAAGTTCTGGCTGAAGTCATGGAGAGGAACGGAATTGAGTGGGAGAAAAAAGGAACACATGAAAAGCATCTGAATGTATATGAATTTAAGAAAAAGGAACGGATGAAAGAAGTACAGGAACTGGAGCAGGAGAAGGAATATCTGACAGCGGAAAATAAGGAACTGACCACACAGATTGAAGAAACAAGAGATAATATACAGCATTTAAAAGAAGATAAGGCACAGGCTGTCCGAGAAAAAGAAGACGCTGAAAAGTGGACTGAGAAGGCAGAAAGGGAATTAGAAAATTTGGAAAATCGCAGAGAACGACTGCAGCCGGTCATGGATAATGTCAGTAAGGAAATAAAAGAATACGGGACAATCAACACATTTCTTCCGGAAGCAGGTGCATTGGAGCGTGCAACAACTTATCGGGATAAGAAAATTAAACCGTTATTTATTCAAATGAAAAACAAGATTGCTGCAATGGCTGCTCAGGTTAAAGAACTTACCAGAGAACGTGATGCTTGGAAAAATAAGTTTCAGAAGAAAAAGCAGGAGTGTGAAGAGACGAAAGAAGAACTGCAGGCAGTCCAACAGGATAAAAAGGAACTGTCTAAGGAGAAAGATATACTTCAAGATCTGGCAGGTCGATACCACCGGATCGTGCGTGTACTGGGGAATGATATGGTGGAGGATATTGTCCAGAGAGATATTCAGAACCAGAAAATCCTGAAAGAAAAACGACGGATGGAGCAAATGCCACAGGGAAGTATTAAGGAAAGAATGGCATGGGCTGAAGAAAAACGAAGAATGGAAATTCAGCAACGTAAGAAAAATAGAACAAAGAACAGAGGAATGGAGTTGTAAGGATATGAAAAAGCATATTTATGATGAAAAGAATGGATTAAGTTACACACTGCATGGAGATTATTATCTGCCGGATTTTGTGATTAACGAGGATGAACCGACATATGGGAAATATGGAATGATGCGGAAACAGTTTCTGAAAGAACACAGATCGGCAAGATATCAGTATTTACTGATGACCGGGAAGCTGACAGAGCATCTGAATGCAGTAGATCAGGAAGCCAGAGAACAGGTAGAGGTATTGATGAAACAGATGTCAAAACAGTTGGTGGTCACCGAGGAATTAAAGAGTAAAAATCAAATGGAGTGGGTTAGGAAGATGAATAATATAAAGAGTGCTGCGGAAGAGATTGTTCTGAAAAGAATCATATATGAATGTAGCGAATAGCTTTTAAGAGAAAGAAAAATTTTGACATTCTTCTAATTAAATGCTAATATAATTATAGAAGAAGAGTGCTACCGATAGACGGTTAGCCCGCTTTACTATTTGAAGATCAAAGATAGTCGCCTAGTTTGCAGACAGGGGCGGCTATTTTTGTGTCTTATTATTATCTTTACCAAAGGTATATCCAAGACTAAAACAGGTTAAGCCGAAGCTTACTACTGCTATGAAGTCAACAATACTCATGGCTTAGCCCTCCTTTCCAGTGGATTCCCTTAACGGGTTTCTATGTAATCAGAGGGTCACAGTCCCTCTGTTGAAGGACTAACCGCCTACCGTTATGGTAGCACCCATATTTCGATTATAGCAGTAATGTTTACATGATGCAATTGCTATGTAAGAAAAATAAGATGATATTGATTTTATAGAAAATTCTTGTATTGCTTTGAAAAATACAGGATTTTTTTGCGATATAGTAGATGAATTGGCTTTTATAAAACTCCAAAAATAAAAATGAATAGTAGAGAGTTTAGCTTTATTCTTAATAAAATTTGAAGTATAATAGAAATATATTTATGAACGCTATTTTACATAGGAGGAAGTATGGGAGAGATTGATTTTTCGAAAAAAATAATAAAGATATTAGATAAAAATATACTTCAAATGATTATAAAAAAGGCTGTGTCCAAGGGATTTACAGTGCAAGGCTTTACAAAAAATGTGTGTATGGCACCTGAAACATTGATATGTGCAGCGTTAGAAAGGAAAAAGAAAGGAAAATACCAGAGCAGTTTATTTTTGGATGCATTGAATGAAACAGAAATAGATGATGAGATTGTTAATTTAGCAAAAAAATGGTTAAAAGACAAAGATGAACGTGATGAAATAGAACGGAAAATAGAGCAAATAAGTATTGAGAAGACAGAAAAAAAGAAAAAAGAAGTAATTATAGAAGAAAAATCTTTACAGACTGATATTAAAAAAGAGGAAAATGAGAATTATAAAAAAGAAATACAACAATTACAAGCCAAAAATAAAAAATTACAAAGTACGATTCAAGATTTGCGAATAGGAGTAGATAATAGTCAAAAGGAAATCTTACGATTGCAAAAAGAAAAAGGAAAGTTAGAAAAACAAATTGAGGAAAATCAGTGTAAAAATTCAGAATTGAAAGAGGAAATAGGTCATCTAAAAGAAGATATAAAAAAATTGGAACGTGAATTAGATTTATATAAGCAGAAAAATTTAGACTATCAGGAAATATTTAAAAAGGCACCAAAGGTAATATGTTTTTCTAAGAAGGATATAAACAAAGACAATTTTCCATTTTATAATGTGGATCAATTAAAACAATGGTCAGATGAATGTGAAGAAACTATTAAAAAGAATGCGTATAAAGAGATATGGATTATAGAAACGGACTTTAGCTATTCGGAAGTCGTGAAAATGAAACAATTACCGTGTGAAAAAATTGTTTTGAAAAGTAACATTAAAACATTAATAGAAAAAGTGGGAGGATTCAGTAATGGATATGCAAGATAGAGAATATATTGGAATTTTAGCAGATGAAGATGAAGCTGACGGAAGAGATAATGTTTTTATAAACAAAGGTTCTTATATTCAATATAGAGTAAAATCATTATTGTTACCGCAGGAAAGTCCAACTTTTGTATCTGGATTTATTAGTTCATTTGAAGATGATTATGCGATTAGTGATGATGAATATTCTTCAGAAGAAAGTAGAATTGATAATTTTAAACAGGAAGTGAGAGATAAATTATTTATCTATTCCTATAAGATAAATGAGGGTGGACATGCTAATATGCTAAGCCGAAAAACAAATTTAGTAAGAAAACCACCAAAATTTGAAAATAATGCAAAGTATTATGCTGTCCCTGTATTTTGCTCTAAAAACAATAAGGAAGTAAGCGAGTGGGCAAGTGATAGAAATTGGAAATTATTCAGAGAATATGAAAATAAAGAAGAATTTATTGAGACTTTAAAAAATAAAAAAAGTGTTGGAAGTACATATGGATATTATACAGACGCATTTATACCATCATTTGTTATATGGATGGAAGACAATGGAGCAATGTACGCGATAGGACATATTTTAGATTGCAGACAAAACACACAAGGAGGAATTATTTTTGAGTGTGAAAAAATAGCAATTACAAATATTGATGATTATAATGAATATTGGGTTTATCAGATGTCCTTGAATCCAACAATTTTGTATTTACCAGAAAATATTTACGCTAATATTGAAGATCAATTGCTGAAAAATACAACTTTAGAAGAAAGTAGTAATAAAACACAAGTAGAAGAAAAAGTTGAAAAAGAATTAGGCGAAATAGGGAAAAATATAAGGGTAGATAATGAGGGAATCATTGAAATTGATACTACGGAAAAAAATGATGAATTGATTATTACATCGATGGATTATCATAGCCAAAAAAGAAAAGATCCATTATTTTATAACGTGAAAGATTTTGTAAATATTCATACAGCTTTAAAATGCAATAGCCTTGTAATTTTGTCTGGCTTGAGTGGAACTGGAAAATCGGCAATTGTGGATATTTATGCTAAGGCGCTGGGAATTAATACTAATGCAAATAATCCGGATGAAAATAGATTACTTTTTATACCTGTACGACCATCATGGAACGATGATTCAGATTTACTTGGTTATGTGGATCTAGTACATATGGTATATAGAGCATCAGATTCTGGATTTGTGGATTTCCTAGTCAGAGCACAAAAGGACGAAAATAAGAATAAGATATTTATAGTGTGTTTTGATGAGATGAATTTAGCAAGAGTTGAACACTACTTTAGTAAGTTTTTATCACTCTTGGAACAACCAGTAAAAAATAGAGAATTGCAATTATATGATAAACAATACAGTGGAAGATTGTATAATTCTGCGGATTATCCATGCAAAATTACAATTGGAGATAATGTTAAATTTGTAGGGACGGTTAATGTTGACGAATCAACTTATCATTTTTCAGACAAAGTTTTAGACAGAGCAAATGTGATTCAATTGGATGTTTTGAACTATGCAAAAGAATGGGAAAAGAAAAAATATGGTTCATTAGTTAATGTAAACTGGAGTATGGATGATTACAATTCAATAATTATCACAAGTTCTGACCAGGATATGGGACGTGTGCATCAATTATTATGGGACATTCACACGTTATTACATAGTGTAAGTTCAAAGTATGGTGTAGGACCAAGAATTGTAAAAAACATTGATATGTATTTATGGAATTTACCAAAATCGAATATTGGAGAATTTACATTTGCTATAGGAATAGACTTGCAGATTGCACAGAGAGTTTTGACTAAAGTGCGTGGACCAGAAAATCAGTTAGGAGAAATTTTAAGTGATAAAAGCTCTAGAAATATATATCAAGTTTTTGATGAATATCAGGATTTATCAGAATTTAAGTTATGTAGAGAAATTGTAGTTCAAAAGCAAAGGGAGTTGGAATCATATGGCTATTGTATCTAATTTGCCATTTAAATTGCAAGTTATAAGAAAGTTTCCAATAGAGACACATCAGGAGGGGTTGCTTTTTTTTGACGATGAAAAAGAGATCTGGAAGAAAGAAGTAATAACTTTAAGTATTGAAGAAAACGATGAAATAGAAATATTGTTTGATTCGGAAGATGATAATGCTAAACTATATTTGGAAGCATTGGATATCGTACCTCTTGATGATCATAAAATTGCATATGATTCTGAGGGACGTATTTATAGAATGCCAAGTTCAGAAGCATTTGTTTTATACAAGGCAAATAGCGGATATGATGCGTTGTGTGTGGACACTTTTCAAATTTCTGTATATTGCAATGAAGCATGGTATTATGGAACATTGCAGGTCCTTCCAAAACCAATGAATATGAATGAATGGACTATGATGAAAGATGATCTGGAAAAGGAAATGGTAGGATTAGCACAAGATATTGTACGAAGAAATATTGGCTTAGGTAATCAAAAATATGGAAATCTTCCACCAAAAGTTTTATATGATTTTATAGTTATGAGAAAATACTCTCAGTCACTCTTGGTTGCTTTGTTGGACATTGCCGAAAATCCAAGATGCGAAATTGTAACAGAATATAAAAAGGTAGGTAATAATAAAAATTGTAGGCTTGATGAAGAAAGTATAAGACGGTATGCTACCAGAGCAGGATCAGAAGCAACGTATAAAGTTCCGGTTAAAGTTATTAACTATGATATCCAGGATAATAGGATACTAAAAAATATAATCATTGATTATGATAACAGATTAAATATTTTTCTAGAATTATTAGTGGAGTTACGAGACTATACAAATAATTTTGATTCGGGAAGGACTATCCAATATAAAAACGAGTGGGAAAAAAGTATTTCAGAATTTAAAAATGTAGCGAAAAAATTAAAAAAAATGACTTCATTGTTAAAAACGCAGGAATGGTATTTAAAGGTTGGAAAAATATCTAGACCATATATACCGCACTCTTTTATAATGGATACGCGTTATAATACTCTTTATCAGATGTATTTGGAATTGAAAAGGGAAACTTTTAAAGTAGAATTTGATCCGGAATTTTCCTATACATGGAAAAGAAGCAGTTATTTATATGAGATGTGGTGTTACTTTAAAATCATTCATTTATTATCAAAACAATATGAAATGAATGAGCCAGATTGGGCAAGGGTATTTTCAGGGAAAATATTATTTCCGTTCTTAAATGTGGGAACATCAATTGAATTTAAAAGTGAGAATGTTAAATTAGAAGTCGTATTTGATAAACCACTTGTTTTTGAAAACAAAAAAACGGACATATCCTCTCCGCTTTATGTTGCAAAAACACAAGAATATTCTAAAATGCACAACAGACCAGATATTTTGATTTATGTGTATGATATTAAAAATGGATGGTATTTGGGTTCGATAGTGTTGGAGTGTAAATATAGAAAAATATATTCTATTGAAGCTAATGGGCAAAGAGGAAGTATAGGACAATTACAAGCGTATTATAATAATACTCGTTCGGAACATTTATTTGGTGGATGGGGAAAAAGATTAAATATGCGACCGGTGAGAAAAGTAATTGTATTAACGCCGGATATAAAAGGTGATGGAAAAAGCCAGGATGATTTTAGCATTTTATTTAAGAGTTTTAAACCAGCGGATGATGAAGAATGGAATAAATCCTTAATGGATGAAGTGAATTCTAATATTGAGGAGTTGCTTAATGTAAGCCGGGATCTGCAACATTAAAAATAGTACTATGTTTTAGAAGAAGGGGATTTGTGATAACACCATGATAACAAAATCTCCAAAAACCACACGGACACTACGGAAAATCCGTATTTTTCCGCATAAAATGAACGAAAAATAACCATTTACACCCTGCAACACCTCATTCTGATACCGTGAAGGCGGACGTACTGTAGGTTCTGGTAGAGTTGTATCTATCATCGAATAATTTTACAGATTTTATATATAAGTAATACAACATGTCTGAATGGACATTATGCTCAAACGATTCGGCTCCCGGAATTACTTCCGGGAGCTTTTTTGCATGCTGCATATGGAAGATGCGCTGGTGTAGTTTGTTTCCTACCTTCGGATGGGAAAAATATATGAATGATTGGGGATAATGGGAAAGGTGGAAGGGATCGTATGTACGAAAATATGTATGAAAAGATGATAGCAGTGACCAACCGGCATCTGGTGTTGGAAAATGATACAGATGGGGCATATTTAAAGCAGCTTACCTATGTTGCCTCTCTTCATCCAAAAGCCATGGTACTGCGGGAAAAGGATCTGACAGAAGAAAAGTACGAAGAACTGGCAAAGGTGGTTATTAAGCTGTGTGAGAAGGCGGAAACTACCCTTATTTTGCACCGTTTTCCAGAGGTAGTACATCATTTAGGATATGATAAGCTGCATCTGCCTTTGGAAATGCTTAAAACTATAGGACGGCCGGAAGGACTTACACTTCTTGGTACTTCGATCCATTCTGTAGAAGATGCGAAAGAAGCAGGACGTTTAGGTGCAGACTATGTATTTGCAGGAAATATCTTTGAGACAGACTGCAAGAAAGGACTTCCGGGAAGAGGTCTGGAATTTCTTGAAAATGTATGTAAAGAAGTGGATATTCCGGTATATGCCATCGGCGGGATCACAGCAGAAAAAATGCCCCAGATCCTTGGGACCGGGGCAGCAGGTGGTTGTATGATGTCTGGATTTATGCAGTTGAAGGAAAAATAAAACGTTGTTTTTGCAACGAAATTAAGAGCTGCCTGATTTATAGTAATCGCTGTATGTTGGATAACTGTGTGATCTGATCTTCGTTCATGACAGACAGCTGGTTGATCAGTTCTATATGATAAGTACCAAGACCTTTTGCAGCATTGGCACATTCACCGGCACAGTCTAATGTGATCGCAGCGAGGATGCAGGCAGTGAGAGCATCTGTCACAGCCAGATAAGTACCTGTGATGCAGGTGAGCATGCAGCCGGTGCCGGTGACTTTTGCCATATTGGGAGAACCATTGTAGATGCCGTATGTGGTATCTTTATTTGGGGAAGCAATGATATCTACTTCACCGGTAACAAGGATCACAGCGCCTGTCTCTTCTGCCAGCTTTCTGGCAATATGGGCCATAGAATGTACGGTATCCGGATCTTTGGCAGTTACAGCGTCAGCTGCACTTACATCTACGCCAGTGCCATGAAAGGCAGCGCCTGCGATTGCACGTATCTCAGAGCCATTGCCTTTGATCACAGCTGGCTTACATTCTTTAATAAAACGTTTTGCAAGTTCCATGCGGAAAGGGCTGCATGTGATCCCTACCAGGTCGATCACAGAGGCTCTTTTTGTATTTTCAGCATCTTTCATTCTTTTGATGGCTTTTCCTGCCAGAAGCATGGACTCAGCCCTTGCATCTGTAATATTTCCAAGGCTGACGGTAAGGGCAGCTGCGCTGGCAGAAATGTCCGCCACTTCTGCAGGATGTTCTGCCATAATAGGGCGTCCTCCAAGGGCCAGAACTGCGTTGGCACAGTCGTTGACCACAATGGGATGTGTGATGCAGTGGATCAGCGGTGCCTGGTCATGAAGTTGGTCACGAACCTGTTTTAAGCAGGAAAGGAGCTGAGCTTTATTTATATTACCATTCCGATTGTCCATGAGATGATCTCCTTATAATAAAAACGCTGCAGCAGAACCATGCAGGCCTGTTACAGCGTTTATTTTGCAATGGATATTTTTTGCACATGTATGCACATCAGGCATGTTTCTTGTTTGTATTCCAGTATACCACTGCCATTGCAACAAAGGCAAGGAGAACAATATATTTGATGCTTCCTGCAACCGGTCCAGGTTCAGCAACGAACTGTTTTACGGCAACTGTGGAAGCAAGATAACCGATAAAGCCTAAAAATGCAATTCCCAGAGAGTCATTCACAACCGTATCTGTATTATTGTAGACCTGAGAGCCTAAAGCAGTCTGGAATGTGGATAACATATGGGCTTTCTGTAAATGCTTTAAGAAAATGAAAGCAAGGCTGCCTCCGATCAGTGTACCTGCAATAAAGGATGGCACATAGAAGAACCAGGTAAGACCTGTACGTCCCCAGATCAGTGTCATAACAGGATAAGAAACAATAGCGCCGATGATGCCGGTTCCAATGACTTCACCGATGAACGCACATACCAGTTTGCCTTTGGAAAGGCGGTAGAGCATACCGGAAAGAAAAGCGCCAAATACTGCACCGGTCAGAGCCAGAGGCGGGATACCCATACATACCATACGGATGATGCCAATAGCCAGAGCGCACACGAAAGCATACCAGGGACCAAGCATAACCGCACAGGTTACATTAATAAAATGGGCCATAGGACACATTCCTTCTACACGAAGGATCGGGGAGATCACGACTCCCAGAGCTACCATCATGGCAAGAAAGACAAGTTTCGTTGCATGTGTTTTTGAATTTTTCATATCGTTTACCTCTCCTCATTCTGGCTGTATGTGGAATGGGGTGTTTTTTAATAAAGGCCTTATGAAAATGGCAATAAAAAAACGCACCCACACGGCGCGTTTGGCAAATCTCTGTTAAAAAATAGACATAGCGATGGCGCCGTTTTACAGCTGTAATTGGCGGTCGATGCTCACTAGCATCCTCTCAATCCGAAACACGGAGTCCCATCGCTTCTCTTTTGTACGCAGTGTCAGGGCGCTCCCCCTCACACCGTCTCAGCCCGAAAGCAGATACAAAAGGTCTAAAAATATTATAAACGGAGAGAAAAAAATGTCAAGAGCAAAACCAGCCTATGACTGAACAGTAACCTTTTAAATTAAGATAATGTAATAAAAACGTAATTGAAAATATAAGTTAGATTATGTATGATGTAGGTTGTAAAAAATCTGACAGAATATGGGAGGCAGAAAGAATGAAAAACTATAAAAGATCAGGAGCTGCAGGTTTCCTTTGTGCAGCGGCTCTGTTTCTTGGAACGGGTGTTCTTGCCCTGGGGACCAGTGCATTTAATGCCCTGGCCGCAGAAGTTTCCGGACAGATCACATCCTGTAAGATAACCGATGATAAACAGAACGTTGAGATCGCTTTAAACAGCAGTGGCAGTACAGAAGGAACCGATGGCAAGGTGTATGTGTTCGAGCAGCCTACCTACCAGGATGATCTGGGAAGCCGCAGCGACTATCTTACTTCGGCAAATGCATCCGGCGCCACTACCGTTACCGTTCCTTTTAACAAAGGAGATGGTTCCGACTGCCTTTACAGCAAATTTGTGCTGGCAGTAAAGGAAGATGGTACTTACAAGGCAGTCAGCGAACCTCATTATATTACCAATCCTGAGATCGTGGCAAAGAATACAGAAGCTTTTAAGGAACCTTTGACAAAAAAGGGCTTAAACATTGAGCTGAACATGTTGGATGATGCCTTTGACCTGGGTGTAAAGTATGTGACCACCAATATCGCAGTTTCCAGATTAATGGGATCCGGTATTGATTTCCAGTATGAGGGCAAGACTTATCATTTTAACAAAGGCATTGTAGAAGATTATGATAAGGTCATCAGCGCTTATTCCGGAAAAGGAATGGTTGTAAATGCCATCCTCTTAAATGACTGGAGCGATACGACCTCCAATCTGTTTATTCCAGGGGTACAGAAAACCTCCAGTGCATATTATTACATGTTTAATGCCACCAATGAGGCTGGTTTTGAGCAGTTAAAGGCAATTTCCGCATTCCTGGCAGATCATTACAGCGGCAAGAATGCCAATTACGGAAAAGTTTCAAACTGGATCATTGGAAATGAGATCGAAAACCAGGAATGGAACTACATGGGGCCTATGGATCTGACCAATTATGTGAAGACCTACGAAAAGGCATTCCGTGTATGCTACACAGCAATTAAGAGTACCAATGCAAATGACAGAGTATATCTTTCCCTTAGTTATAACTGGATGAATGAAATGGATGGCCAGTTAAAATACGGCGGAAAAGAGATCATTGACAGTTTTAACTCCATTGCCAATAACCAGGGACAGATGGAATGGGGACTGGCTTATCATCCATATCCATGTCCGCTGATCGATCCTGTATTTTGGGATGACGCCCAGGCAACAGGACTGGTTAAAAATGACTTTAATTCATCGGTCATCAACTTTGCCAACTTAAATGTGCTGACTGATTATTTCTGCCAGGAGGCATTAAAGACACCGTCCGGTCATGTGCGCCACATTATCCTTACAGAACAGGGCTTTACAGCTTACAGTCCGACCAGGGGAGATGTTCCGGAGCTTCAGGCAGCAGCCTTTGCTTATTCCTATTATCTGGTAGACAGCAACCCATATATTGATGCTTATACCTTAAGCCGTCAGGTAGATGCTCCTTCAGAGGCAAAAGATGGACTGAAATTAGGCCTGTGGGAGTGCGATATGAGCAAGCCAAATCTGATCGAAGCTACAAAGAGGAGAAAGATCTGGCAGGTATTCAGGGATATTGACAAAAAGAACTCTACTTTAGAGGCAAGTGAATTTGCAAAATCCCTGATCGGTATCAACAAGTGGTCCGATGTTGTACCTAACTTTAAATGGAAAAATCTGGAAAAGTAAATAAAGGTTGATCAAAACACTGCAGGAGAAAAATTACTTCTGCAGTGTTTTGTATAAAGACAAATAATGTTATATGTACTGGACAAGCGGACAAAAAAAGGCTAAAATAAGAACTGACTTTTTAGAAAAATGAAGCTGCTTTAAGCAGAAATAGATACAGGAAGGAAAATGAAAATGGGGTTGATCGTACAGAAATTTGGCGGTACCTCTGTAGCAGATACAGAGCGTCTTCGTAACGTAGCAAGGATCATCACTGATACGTACAAAGCAGGAAATCAGGTAGTGGTTGTGCTTTCTGCTCAGGGTGACACTACAGATGATCTGATTGAAAAAGCAAAAGAAATTAATCCGGAAGGTTCCAACCGGGAGATGGATATGCTGTTATCCACAGGAGAACAGATCTCCGTTGCACTTTGTGCCATGGCTATTGAAGCATTGGGGTATCCGGTGGTTTCTCTTACCGGCTGGCAGGCAGGGATACTTACAGATACGGCAGCAAAGAATGCAAGGATCAAAAAGATCGATACAGAGCGTCTGGAGGCAGAGCTGGACCAGAAGCGGATTGTGATCGTTACCGGTTTCCAGGGAGTAGACAGAAACCAGAACATCACTACACTGGGAAGAGGCGGTTCTGATACTTCTGCAGTTGCACTGGCAGCAGCACTGGAAGCAGACCTGTGCCAGATCTACACAGATGTAGATGGTGTATACACAGCAGACCCAAGACATGTAAAGGGCGCAAGAAAGCTGGATGAAGTTACTTATAATGAGATGCTGGAACTGGCAACTTTGGGAGCACAGGTGCTTCACAACCGTTCTGTAGAACTGGCAAAGAAATATAATGTAAAACTGGAAGTATTATCCAGCTTTACCGGTCATCCAGGTACAAAAGTGAAAGGGGTAGCAAAACGCATGGAAAAGACAGCAGTCAGCAGCGTAGCAAAAGATAAAGATATTGCAAGGATCGCACTGGTAGGAGTGCCAAATGAAGTAGGAACTTCTTTCAAGGTATTCTCTTTACTGGCACAGAACCACATTAATGTAGATATTATCCTTCAGGGCATTGGCCATGAAGAAGGAAAGGATATCTGCTTCACAGTAGCAGAAGGAGATCTTAAGAAGGCAGCAGAGCTGTTAGAGTCCCACAAGGCTGAACTGCGTTTTGCAAGACTGGAGACAAACGCAGATATTGCCAAGGTTTCCGTAGTGGGTTCCGGTATGATCAACAATCCGGGTGTTGCAGCAAAGCTGTTTGAGGCACTGTATGATGCCCACATTAACATCAATATGATCTCTACCAGTGAGATCAAGATCTCTGTACTGGTAGATAAGAAGGATGCAGACCGGGCTGTTCAGGCAGTTCATGATAAGTTTTTTGCATTTTAAATAAAAATAAAAGCAATAGAGCAGACAAACCGGATTAACGGTTATGTCTGCTCTTTACTTTTATGCAAAAAATGGATACAATATTAAATATGATTGTGGGAGCGCAAAGCGCGGAACAATCCGGTATCAGAAAAAAATAAAAGTCAGGGGAGAAACTATGTATACTTGTGCAAAATGTAATGTATTAGCATGTGGATCGCAGGATCCGGCTGTAAGAGAGAAAATGCCAAAAAACTGTCCTATGCGGGAAAAAGAAAAAATGGAAGGGGCTTATGAGAAATATGCCTTAGAGGAAAATCACGAATTTTATGTAAGTTGTTCTGAGATCGAAGGGGAAGGCTATTGCCAATGGCCGAGATTAAAAGAAACAGTGGAATTTTGTAAAAAAATGGGTTATAAAAAAATAGGACTGGCATTTTGCAGGGGACTGCGAAAAGAGGCGCGTGTTGTGGCAGATCTTTTTACAGCCCAGGGCTTTGATGTGGTATCTGTGATCTGTAAGACCGGTGGTTTTCCAAAGGAGTCGGTAGGAATTCCGAAAGAAAAGAAGGTCAATGCAGATGCATTTGAACCAATGTGCAACCCAATTGCCCAGGCCGAATTTTTAAATTCCCAGGAAACAGAGTTTAACATTGCGCTGGGACTTTGCGTAGGACATGACTCTATGTTTTACAAATATTCCAAACAAATGGTGACTACACTGGTGGCAAAGGACCGTGTGCTGGCACACAATCCATGCGGTGCGATCTACTGTGCGGAAGGATATTTTAAGAAGAGATTACAGTAGCAGTTTATGCCAGAATATGGTTTTGGTGGATCTGGATCTTGGAGACTTGAAAAGTGAGGACAGACTAAATGGAATATATTGGAAATAAGAAAAAGCAGGGCAGTATTGTAGAACTTCTGCGGGATGAGATATTGGCGGGAAATATACCTGATGGCAGTGAGATGACACAGAATGAGCTGGCAGAAAGTCTGGGAGTATCCCGGATGCCGGTAAGAGAAGCTCTGATCTTGTTGGAGTATCAGGGATTGATCGATCGTCTGCCTAATAATCATGTGCGGGTGGCATCTCTCACAGAAGACTACTTCCGCCATATTTTAAAAACAGGCTGTAGATTAGAACTTGAATTTTTACAGAATTTAGAGGAAGAAGAACGAAGCAGTCTTCCTGATAGGGAATTGAATTTTCACAGGGAGATCTGGCGCAACTACCCTTACAGTCTTTCCAGAAAAAATCTGGAGACGATAACGGAGATCTACCTTTATTTTGTTATATCCAGACGGAACCCGGAAGGTGTCTGGGGAAATGTCCAGGAGAAAACAGAGGAAGAGATCTTATTAAGTAAGAGTATAGAAAACTGGAAGGCTGGAAAAACAGAAGAAGGAGCCGGACAGTTAGAGGAATATTTTGAAAAAATGGCAGTGAAACTGGCTGCTATCCATAAGGGGAGGGATTAAAGAGTTATGGTTACATTAAAACCAATTAAATTGCTGCCTGCAAGGGAACGGGTGGCTTCTGCACTGCGAAAAGCCATTATCTCAAAGCAGATCGGTGAAGGAGAAGTTATTACACTGGAAGCAACTGCCCAGCAGTTAGGTGTATCCGTTACACCGGTGCGTGAGGCATTTCAGATACTGGCAAGAGATGGCCTCATTGACTTAAAACAGAACAAGGGCGCAACTGTCCTTGGTTTAAATGAAACAACCATAAGAGAGCACTATGAAATAAGAGCGGCGCTTGAAAGTGCGGCCTGTGTGCTCTGCTGTCAGAGAAAAGCAGATCTTTCTGCTATAAGAAACTGCCTGGAAATGGCAGATGAGGCACTGGAGAAAAAAGATTCCAGCAGTTATTCTAACTATAACCAGTCCTTCCACTATGAGATCTGGACAGCAGCAGGAAATGAAAAGTTAAAAACAATGCTGTCTGAAATGTGGAACGGTCTTTCTATGGGCTTAAAGTCCACAGAAGAAGAATACGCCAGAAATTCCCAGGAAGAGCACCGACAGATCCTGGCAGCCCTTGAAAGCGGGGACCCGAAGCAGGCGGGGGAGAAGATGGTATTTCATATTATCCGAAGCATGAATGATGTACTGACAAGATACTAGTAAAAAGATATGACTTCCCCGCTGGCAGCGGGGATTTGTTATATATGCACAATAAAATATCAAAAAGAATATGCAGAACGCTGAATTGGTAAATTACTATTGACAATTACAGCGTTCTGTTCTATTATAAAAACATGAAATGGATACATTATTAAATATAAAATATCAAATATAAGATATAAAATAAAAATAATGGTCCAGGACAGCAGCTGCAAAACATAAGTGTTCTGACTGGCAGGCGGGACACCGGTTACAAAGTACCTTAAAAAATGAATAAGGTTTATACAGTTATATAAAACCGAAGGGGGAGTTTATGAGTCCATCAACTATAACCATCCTGTTTCTCTTGTTTGCAATTGTAATGTTTGTAATGGAGAAGATCCCGCTGGGGGTAACATCCATGATCGTCTGTGTAGGTCTGGTTGTTACTGGGGTTCTGGATGCGAAGACGGCATTTGCCGGTTTTATTGACAGCAACGTAATTCTCTTTGTGGCAATGTTTATTGTAGGCGGTGCATTTTTTGAAACGGGTATGGCCAACAAGATCGGCGGTATCGTTACAAAATTTGCCAAATCCGAAAGGATGCTGATCGCAGCAGTTATGATCATCGTAGGTGTGATGAGCGGCGTTCTTTCAAACACTGGTACAGCAGCTGTACTGATCCCGGTTGTGATCGGTATTGCAGCAAAATCCGGTTACTCCCGTTCCAGACTGCTGATGCCTTTGGTATTTGCGGCAGCTATGGGCGGCAACCTTTCACTGATCGGAGCGCCGGGCAATATGATCGCCCAGAGTGCTTTATCAGAGATCGGACTTAGCTTTGGATTTTTTGAATATGCCATTGTAGGACTTCCGATCCTGATCTGTGGAACACTTTTTTATACCACACTTGGTATGAAGCTTTTACCGGACAGGCAGCCAAAAGATGACGGGGCGTTTGATACCACAGTTGATTACAGCAATGTACCGGCCTGGAAGCAGAAGCTTTCACTGGTGATCCTGTTGCTTACCTTACTGGCTATGATCTTTGAAAAAAAGATCGGCATCAAGCTGTATGTTTCCGGATGTATGGGAGCTCTGGCACTGATCATTACCGGTGTTATCTCTGAAAAACAGGCATTAAATTCCATTGATTTAAAGACCATTTTCTTATTCGGTGGAACCCTTTCACTGGCAGCAGCCCTTGAAAAAACAGGTGCCGGTGAGATGGTAGCAGAGAAGGTAATGCACCTGTTAGGTGAAAATCCTTCACCTTATGTTTTAACTTTTGCAGTATTTATGCTTTGCTGTATCATGACAAACTTTATGTCAAATACAGCAACCACAGCACTTTTAGTTCCCATCTGTGTTTCCATTGCACAGGGAATGGGAGCAGATCCAAGAGCCGTACTTATGGCCTGCGTTATCGGTGGCTCCTGTGCTTACGCAACACCCATCGGAATGCCGGCAAACACAATGGTACTTGGAGCAGGCGGCTATACATTTTTAGACTATACCAAGTCAGGATTGCCGCTGATCGTGATCGCAACTGTAGTTAGTATGATCATTTTACCGATCGCATTTCCATTTTTCCCGTAAGTTGTTTTATGGGAACATGAAATAAAAGCAATAAAACAAACATTACATATTATTAAGACAATTCAAAACATATTATAAGGAGGCTTAAACATGAGCAGAACAGAACAGGTAGAGCAGCTTACCAATTATATGGCGCACTTTGTTGCCCATATCGGTAAGAAACTGCCAGATGACATTATTGCCAAGTTAGATGAACTGGCAGAAAAGGAAGACAGCCCATTATCAAAAGTAATTTATCAGACCATGAAGCGCAATCAGGATCTGGCAGTAAAATTGAACCGTCCTTCCTGTCAGGATACAGGTGTCCTTCAGTTCTGGGTAAAGTGCGGAACCAAATTCCCGCTGATCGATGATCTGGAAGCACTGTTAAAAGAGGCTGTTGTAAGAGCAACGGTAGACGCTCCTTTACGCCACAACAGTGTAGAGACTTTTGATGAGTACAACACAGGCAAGAACGTTGGCAAGGGAACTCCTACTGTATTCTGGGATATTGTTCCAAACAGCGACAAATGTGAGATCTACGCATACATGGCAGGCGGCGGTTGCACCCTTCCTGGAAAAGCTATGGTATTAATGCCAGGCGCAGGATACGAAGGTGTTACCCGTTTCGTACTGGATGTTATGACCTCCTATGGTTTAAATGCATGTCCTCCACTGTTAGTTGGTGTTGGTGTTGCAACTTCCGTAGAGACAGCAGCTCTTCTTTCCAAGAAAGCCCTCATGCGTCCTTTAGGAAGCCACAATGAAAATGAGAGAGCTGCAAGTATGGAAAAACTTCTGGAAGACGGAATTAACGAGATCGGCCTTGGACCGCAGGGTATGGGCGGAAAGTACTCTGTTATGGGCGTACATATTGAAAATACGGCAAGACATCCATCTACCATTGGCGTAGCAGTAAACGTAGGATGCTGGTCCCATCGCCGCGGCCACATTATTTTCGATAAGGACCTTAACTATACAATTACAACTCATTCGGGGGTGACTTTATAATGTTAGAGATCAAAGATGGAAAGAAAATTTTAACAACACCAATCAGTGACGAAGATTTAAAAGATATCCATATCGGTGACATTATTTACTTAAATGGTAACTTAACAACCTGCCGTGACGTAGCTCACCGCCGTCTGGTAGAAGAACACAGACCACTGCCTGTAGATGTAAGAAACAATGCCATTTTCCACGCAGGCCCTATCATCCGTCCTTTAGGAGATGACAAGTTTGAAATGGTTTCCGTAGGACCGACTACCAGTATGCGTATGGAAAAGTTTGAGAAGGAATTCGTAGAGCAGACCGGCGTAAAAGTGATCGTAGGAAAAGGCGGTATGGGACCAAACACCGAGTACGCATGCAAGAACTTTAAAGCCATCCACTGTGTATTCCCTGCCGGAAACGCAGTAGTAGCAGCAACTGAAGTAGAAGAGATCGTCCGTGCAGAGTGGCGTGACCTGGGAATGCCTGAGACCTTATGGAACTGCCGTGTTAAGGAATTCGGACCACTGATCGTATCCATTGATACAGAGGGAAGAAACCTGTTTGAGGAAAATAAGGTTGTATTTAATGAACGGAAAGAAAAAGTTTACGAAGAGATCTGCAAGCATGTAAGCTTTATCAAGTAATGTAATGAGTGCGCAATAAAAACCTGCCATCTCTCCTGCGGCGTAGTGAAAACGACTCGCGGCAGGAGCGGTGGCATTTTTTGCCTTAAAATTTGTTAATAAACCATTTTTAATAAAAGGAAACACTTGCCATTTGACAAAAATATCACTATAATATAAACGGCAATATTTCTGTATTTTATAAGAAAGCGCTATTTTTATGTGCTTTCCGCTAAATACTGTAAACTTAAGAATGATGGAGGACTGGAAAATGAGTAATTCAGCACAAACTTCAGCAAGCAGCCGTATTGCAGCCCTGCTTGATGAGAACAGTTTTGTTGAAGTTGGAGCCTATATTGCGGCTAGAAATACTGACTTTAACATGACTGAGCAGGAAACACCGGCTGACGGTGTAGTTACCGGTTACGGTACCATCGGCGGATGCCTGGTATATGTATACAGCCAGGATGCTGCTGTACTGGGCGGTTCCATGGGTGAGATGCATGCAAAGAAGATCTGCAACATCTACTCTATGGCAATGAAGATGGGAGCACCTGTTATTGGTCTGGTAGACTGTGCAGGACTGCGTCTTCAGGAAGCAACTGACGCACTGGATGGTTTTGGAAAGCTGTATTTAAGCCAGACAATGGCATCTGGAGTAATTCCTCAGATTATGGCAATTTTCGGTACCTGCGGCGGCGGTATGGCTGTATCTGCAGGTATGGCAGATTTCACCTTCATGGAAGATACTTCTGCAAAACTGTTTGTTAACTCCCCAAATGCCCTGGAGGGCAATTACAAGGCAAAATGTGATACTTCTTCCGCTAAGTTCCAGGCAGAAGAGTCTGGTCTGGTTGATTTCACAGGTGATGAAGCATCTGTATTATCACAGATCCGTACACTGGTATCTATCCTGCCTTCTAACAATGAAGAAGATCTGTCTGAAGTTGACTGCACAGACGATTTAAACCGTATGTGTGCTGGTATCGAAGGATATACCGGAGATACTGCTGCAGCTTTACAGATGATCTCTGATAATAACTTCTTTATGGAAGTTAAGAAGAACTACGGCGCTTCTATGGTAACCGGATTTATCCGCTTAAACGGAAGCACAGTAGGATGTGTAGCTAACCGCAGCGAAGTTTACGAAAACGGTGAGAAGGTACAGACCTTAGAGGCAGCTCTTTGCGGAAAAGGCTGTGAGAAGGCAACTGATTTCATCAATTTCTGTGATGCATTCAGCATTCCTGTTCTGACTTTAGTAAATGTAAACGGCTACCGTGCAACTATGTGCAGCGAAAGAAAGATCGCTAAATTAGCAGCTAAGCTGACCTACGCATACGCTGATGCAACTGTACCGAAGGTAACTGTCGTTGTTAAGAATGCACTGGGAAGTGCAGGTCTTACCATGGGCAGCAAGAGCCTGGGCGCAGACGTTGTTTATGCTTGGCCAAATGCAGTGATCGGAACTATGGATCCGGCAGAAGCTGTTAAGATCATGTATGCAAAAGAGATCGAAGCTGCAGATGACGCAGTTGCAATGATCAAAGAGAAAACCGCTGAATATACCGCTATGCAGTCCGGCGCTGTTGCTGCTGCAAAGAGAGGTTATGTAGATGACATCATCAAGGCAGAAGAGACCCGTCAGAGAGTGATCGCCGCTTTTGAGATGCTGTACACAAAAAGTGAGGACCGTCCTTCCAAGAAGCATGGCACGGTTTAAAGAGAGGTGACATGTATATGAGACGATTTGTAAAGAGAATGGCAGCAGCAGTTCTTCTGTCCGCCTGCCTGGTAAGCCTTTCTGGCTGCTCCTCTAACCAGGATACAGCAGAGACTGATTCCACCATCAGCATGGACGGAACTCCTGTAGATGATTCAATGGCTCAGTCCATTATGCTGTCTGCAGCACAGACTTTAGGCGTACCAAAGGATCAGCTGATCGTTCAGAAAACTCTGGCAGAGTCAACAGGCGATACGACTACAGCAGCTATTTATGAGGCTCAGCTGGAAGTTCGCGAGGATATGGGCGAATTAAAGAATGTAAACATGGATGAAGGTTCTGTTGTTCTTCTGGCAGATGGCAGCTATACGGTTGTGATCCCGGTTGACTTTACAGAGGGAACCAAGAAATATGTGATGAACATCAATATGGCTACCCAGCAGATCCAGGCTGAGTTTACAGATATGTCCGCAGGCGTTGTAGAAGATACTTCTATGGGTGCTCTGTTAAAGACAGCTACTGTATACACCATTATTGGTATCGGCACTGTATTCCTTGTTTTAATTTTCATCAGTATCCTGATCTCATGCTTCAAATACATCCATGCATGGGAAGAAAGCAAGAAGAAAGCAGCAGCACCTGCTCCTACACCAAAGGCAGCAGCACCTGCTGTTAAGCCAGTAGCAGCAGCACCGGCAGTAACCGGTCCTGATCTTTCTGATGATGCAGAATTAGTAGCTGTTATGACTGCTGCTATTGCAGCATATGAAGGCAGCGCTACATCTAACGGTCTGGTAGTACGTTCTATCCGCCGTGTAGGTCTGGGAAGATAATCACTGCACATTCAGGTTAGAAAACCAGTGTGCTTATACAACAAGTAGGAGGAAACAAACTATGAAGACATATACCATTACAGTAAATGGAAAAGCATATGCAGTAACCGTTGAAGAAGGCGCAGCAGCAGCTGGCGCACCAGTAGCAGCAGCTCCAGTTGCAGCTCCAGCAGCACCTGCACCAGCAGCAGCTCCAGCTCCGGCAGCAGCACCAGCAGGCGCAGCAGGTTCCGTTCAGGTTACCGCTCCAATGCCAGGTAAGGTAGTAGCAGTTAAGGCTTCTGTAGGACAGGCTGTAAAGAAGGGCGAAGTTGTCCTGGTTCTGGAAGCTATGAAGATGGAGAACGATATCGTTGCTCCAGAAGATGGTACAATTGCCAGCATTAATGTAGCAAACGGCGATGCAGTTGAGTCCGGCGCTGTTTTAGCTACTCTGAACTAGTCAACAAGATGGATCCCTTAATTTAAGGATTCCATTATGGAGGTAACATTATGGATTTTGGCAATTTGGTATCAAACCTGCTTGGCCAGATGGCGTTTTTCCATCTGTCAGCAGGAAACTACATTATGATCGGTGTAGCGCTGGTCTTCTTATACCTGGCTATTGCTAAGGGATTTGAGCCGCTGCTGTTAATTCCGATCGCATTTGGTATGCTGCTTGTAAATATCTATCCGGACATCATGTATTCTCCGGAACAGACTTCAAACGGCGTAGGCGGTCTGCTGTATTACTTCTTCACTCTGGATGAGTGGAGTATCCTTCCGTCCCTGATCTTCATGGGCGTAGGTGCGATGACAGACTTCGGTCCGCTGATCGCAAACCCGATCAGTTTCCTGATGGGTGCAGCAGCTCAGTTAGGTATTTACTCTGCATATTTCTTTGCAATCTTATTAGGATTTTCAGGAAAAGAAGCAGCTTGTATCTCCATTATCGGTGGTGCAGACGGCCCTACTTCCCTGTTCCTTTGCAGTAAGTTAGGACAGACCCAGATCATGGGACCGATCGCTGTTGCAGCTTATTCTTATATGGCTCTGGTTCCGATCATCCAGCCGCCATTTATGAAGCTTCTTACTACTGATAAGGAGCGTAAGATCAAAATGTCCCAGCTTCGTTCTGTATCCAAGCTGGAGAAGATCTTATTCCCGATCATCGTTACTATCGTTGTGTGCCTGATCCTGCCATCTACTGCTCCGTTAGTAGGTATGCTGATGTTAGGTAACCTGTTCCGTGAGTGCGGTGTTGTAAAACAGCTTCAGGAGACTGCTTCTAATGCAATGATGTACATCGTTGTTATCCTGCTTGGTACTTCTGTAGGTGCAACCACCAGTGCAGAGGCATTCTTAAATGCAACTACTATCAAGATCGTTATTTTAGGTCTGGTAGCATTCTGTGTGGGAACCATCGGAGGCGTTCTCTTAGGAAAGATCTTATGCAAGGTAACTGGCGGAAAGATCAACCCACTGATCGGTTCTGCAGGTGTATCCGCAGTTCCTATGGCAGCCCGTGTATCCCAGAAGGTTGGCGCTGAATATGATCCTACCAACTTCCTGCTGATGCATGCAATGGGACCAAACGTTGCAGGTGTTATCGGTACTGCAGTAGCAGCCGGTACCTTTATGGCAATTTTCGGTGTATAAAAACCAACATTTACTGCACCCGGTGCTGTTTGCAGACCGGGTGCCTATAAGGAGGATTTAAACTATGGCAGAGATAGAGAAGAAGCCAGTAAAGATCGTGGAAACCGTCCTTCGTGACGCTCATCAGTCTTTACTTGCTACCAGAATGACTACAGAGCAGATGCTGCCGATCGTAGACAAGATGGACAAAGTTGGCTACCACGCAGTAGAGTGCTGGGGAGGCGCTACATTTGATGCCTGCCTGCGTTTCTTAAAAGAAGATCCATGGGAGCGTTTAAGAAAATTAAGAGACGGCTTTAAGAATACAAAGCTGCAGATGCTGTTCCGTGGACAGAATATTCTGGGATACAACCACTACGCAGATGATGTAGTTGAGTATTTCGTGCAGAAGTCTATTGCAAATGGTATTGATATCATTCGTATTTTCGACTGCTTAAACGATATCCGTAACCTGGAGACTGCTGTAAAGGCAACAAAGAAGGAAAAAGGACATGCTCAGATCGCACTGTGCTACACCTTAGGTGATGCTTATACTCTGGATTACTGGAGAGACATTGCTAAGAGAATTGAAGACATGGGAGCTGATTCCCTGTGTATCAAGGATATGGCAGGTCTGTTGACTCCATACAAGGCTACTGAGTTAGTTAAGGCCCTGAAGGAAGGAACCACACTTCCGATCGACCTGCACACCCACTATACTTCCGGTGTTGCTTCCATGACCTATATGAAGGCTGTAGAAGCAGGTTGTGATATCATTGACTGTGCAATGTCTCCACTGGCACTTGGTACCAGCCAGCCAGCAACTGAAGTTATGGTAGAGACCTTCCGCGGTACTCCATACGATACAGGATACGATCAGAAGCTTTTAGGCGAGATCGCTGCTCACTTCCAGCCGATCCGCGAGGAAGCATTAAAGACCGGACTGTTAAATCCAAAGGTATTAGGCGTAAATATCAAGACTCTGCAGTATCAGGTACCTGGCGGTATGCTTTCCAACCTGGTTAGCCAGTTAAAGGAAGCTGGACAGGAGGACAAGTACCAGCAGGTTCTGGAGGAGATCCCGAGAGTACGTAAAGACTTTGGTGAGCCGCCTCTGGTTACACCTTCTTCCCAGATCGTTGGTACCCAGGCAGTTCTTAACGTATTAATGGGTGAGCGCTACAAGATGGTTCCAAAGGAATCCAAGAAGATCATGCTTGGTGAATTTGGCCAGACTGTTAAGCCATTTAATCCAGAAGTACAGAAAAAGATCATCGGTGATGAGACTCCAATTACCTGCAGACCAGCAGATTTAATTGCACCTCAGATGCCTCAGTTTGAGAAGGAATGTGCTCAGTGGAAGCAGCAGGATGAGGACGTATTAAGTTACGCTCTGTTCCCAAATGTTGCCAAGGAGTTCTTTCAGTACAGAGAAGCCCAGCAGAAGAAAGTAGATGCTGCTGTAGCAGATAAAGAGAATAAGGCTTATCCAGTGTAATTTTGGATTATCCGGAATAAGATAAGTATGAAACGCGTCCCTTTATGGGGCGCGTTTTTTCATTATAGGCTTTAGCCGGTTGAGGACATTGGAGTTTTTCGTGTTCCGAAAAATGGAAATGTCCGAAACAAAAAACCACCCGCTATGCGGGTGGAGCCAACAATGTTATACAAAAAATCACCTTTCCGTTAGAATAGAGTTGTTCAGGCTACTATGCTAAATGAAAGGAAAGGTGATCTTTTGGCAAATAAAACAAATGATATGGCACATACAAAATGGCTATGTAAATACCATATAGTATTTACTCCCAAATATCGAAGAAAGGTAATATACAATCAATACAGAAAAGATTTACGGGACATAATAAAAACTTTATGTGGATACAAGGGGGTAGAAATAATAGAAGGAAAATTAATGCCAGATCATGTTCATATACTGGTAAGTATTCCACCTAAATACAGTATATCACAGTTTATGGGGTATTTAAAAGGAAAAAGTGCATTAATGATGTTTGATAGACATGCAAATCTGAAATATAAATACGGAAATAGACATTTCTGGGCAGAAGGATATTACGTGAGTACAGTAGGCTTAAATGAGGCGGCAATAAAAAAGTATATACAAGAACAAGAGAAACATGATATAGCGCTGGATAAATTAAGCGTGAAAGAATATGAAGACCCCTTTAGGGGGTAGCCAGTAGTACAAACACCCTTTTAAGGGTAGCAACGAGTCAAGGGCATAATAGCTTGAACGAAAAGTGAAAGCCAGCGTCTTTAGGCGCTGGCCGGTAACAAAGGCTTATAGCCGCTGAGTAAACCACCCGTTAGACGGGTGGTATTGATTAGTTTTTTGCCTCAGCCTCTGGCGTAAATCTATTGAAGATGATACACTGATATACTGGTACATCGTTTTTGAAATAACTATACTACTTACTTGTCTGCGAATCTGATAGGTATAGTTATTTACGAAACGATATACCAGGAGAGGTTTTGTGCAATGAGGAGGAGAACATGCTGAAGGTATTGATCGCAGATGATGAAGAAAAGATCTGTCAGCTGATCATAAAGCTGATCAACTGGGAAGAAATGGGGTTAAAAATAGCGGCAACTGCTTCTAATGGTATTGAGGCATTAGAGCAGGCAAAAATCTGTAAACCGGAGATTCTGATCACAGACATACGGATGCCTGGAATTGATGGGATGGAACTGATCAGGAAAGTAAAAGAAAAACTGCCGGATACAGAGATCATCATAATCAGTGGATACAGGCATTTTGAATACGCCCAGACGGCGATCCGTTATGGTGTGAGAAATTATCTCTTAAAGCCTATTAAAAAAGAGGAATTACGGGATACCTTACAAAAGATCGCAGATATTTACAGGGAGAAAAATGAACAGTTAAATTTTGAAGAAAGAGTCCGCCTTGCCTTAAAAAATGATGCAGGAAAGCTGCGTACCAGTTTTATTTCCCGTATGATCTACGGAGACCGGGAGCGGGAAAATATTATCAGCCTGAAAGAACTGAACAATCAGTATCATTTCCATTTCCGTGAGGGAGTGTTCCAGGTTGCAGCCATCAAATTTGACCATGTAAACCACAATGACAGCTGTATTTCCTTCCTAGCAGACAAGGCAGCAGGCTTGGCGTTACAGTATCTGGAACCGGTATGTTTTGACCATGAGGTTTATGCAGAGTTCTCTACCTTTTATCTTCTGTTGAATTTCGGGGAAGAAGAGAGCAAAAATGTGCGGAAAAATGTGCGCCAGATGCTGGATGAACTGAAAGCCCAGGAAAGTATCTTAAATGGAATGAGTGTTACCATAGGAATGGGAAGCATGGTAAACACAGCGGGCAGTATCAGGAAGTCTTTTCTGGACGCTGTATTTATGATAAAGCAGAGGCTTCTTTTAGGAACCGGGCGGATGCTGGAAATGGATGAAGCACAACAGAGAAAAAACTCTGATTTTATAAACAGTGAGGCATTTTACCGTTTTAACAGGGAAATGGAACGGGCAGTCGAAGCTTTAAATGTAGTGGAGACAAGGCGGACTATTGAAGGTTTGCGGGATGTATTAAAGAACTATCCGGGGATCACCGGTTATGAGATCCTGCAGATGACTAAGGAGGCCTGCAATCATTATTTGTTTTGCATGAAGAGCAGGGGGATCCGTGTGGACAGTGAAGCTAAATTTGTGGAAGAATTCAGTAAAGACGCAGGGGAATGTGCAGATATAGAAGAACTGTTCCGCCTTTTAGGTGGGACGATAGGAAGATCTCTGCAAAAAGCTTCTGAAGCGAAGAAGGCAGAAGATAACCGGCCCATACGGCAGGCAAAGCAGTACATAGAAGAAAATTACAGCCGTTCGCTTACCTTAGAAGAAGTAAGTGAGATGGCTGGCTTTGCTCCTGGATATTTCAGCACGCTTTTTAAGAAAGAAACAGGGGTAACTTTTCTGGAATTTTTGCAGTCAGTGCGTATGGATGCAGCGAAAAAACTGCTGGTTTCCGGAAATGAGGGAATGAATGTGATCTGCGAAAAGGTAGGCTATGCAGATGTGAAATATTTCACGAAATGTTTTATAAAATATACCGGACTGAAGCCGGGAGAGTACAGGAAGATCTATTCATGAATAAAGAAAGTTATCTTTTTGACCGTATACGTTGGGGCGCAGCGATTTTTTTGATTTTTCATATCAGTCTGTTGTTTATCCTGTTCCTTCAGGATTGGAAGACGGAGAAAATGAAGTGGTTTATTTTGTTTTTAGGAGTGCTTTATGTTATCCTGCTTTATGCCGCTTATCAGCTGATCTACCGGCCTTTAAAAGTGAACAGCCGGATAAAGGCGGCTTTTGCCAGAGGGGACAGTTATGAGGATATTTACCATATGCCTTATCTTTTAAATGAGGAAGAGCAGAATATGCTGCGTCGTTTTTATGCCCTGTTAGACAAAAGCGAGCTGATCACTGTATCTAAGAAAAAATCGGAATATCTGGCATTACAGAATCAGATCAATCCCCATTTTCTTTATAATACTCTGGAAGGCATCCGGGCAGAGGCGCTGATCGCAGGGGTGGATTCTATTGCGGAGATGACGGAGGCACTGGCAACTTACTTCCGCTATACCATTTCCCAGGTAAATAACCTGGTCACATTGGAAGAAGAACTGGCAAATGTGGAAAATTATTATTATATCCAGCAGTTTCGTTTTGGCAGCAAGCTGGATCTGAGGATCCGCTATGACTGTGAGGATGAAGAGGAAGCGCTTATGTGCCAGCTTCCCAAGCTGACTTTGCAGCCGATCGTGGAAAATTCCATTTATCATGGACTGGAGCGCAAGATTGGAACAGGTCATCTGGATATTAAGGTCACTGTGACAGACAGCCATCTGATCATTATGATCTCAGATGATGGTGTAGGCATTGAAAAAGGTCAGGTGAAGGTTATGAATGAACAGCTGAGAGCCCTGAGACTGGAGGAGGAAAACAACGGGGAAACCGGTAAAAAAGGCGGAATTGCAGTTAAAAATGTAAATAACCGTATTAAGCTTTTGTTTGGGGAAGAATATGGCATTTATATCTACAGCCAGCCGGATGTGGGAACGGATGTGGAGATCACACTTCCGGTTGTAAGGAATTGATGTAACGAACATGCTGATAAACAGGAGGCAGCTATGAAACAGGAAATACTTCGTTTTGAAAATGTGACCTGCAAAAAAGACGGGGCTGTTTATTTGGATAATTTCAGTTTTTATATGACTGCAGGTGAGATCGTAGGGTTGCTTTCTGTCAATGACCGGGGGATCAAAGAACTGATCGAACTGATGGCAAAGAACCATCCTATTGATGCAGGAAGAGTGTATATGGGTGGCAAACTGGTAAACAGTTATTTAAATCAGGAGGAAACATCTAACCGTATTTACCAGATCGACCAGAAAAGCTCTCTGATCAATGATCTGTCTATAACGGATAACCTGTTTGTTATGCGCCCAGGATTTAAGAAACAGGTGATCAATGAATGGGTTTTAAGAGAACAGGCAGACAGAGTCTTAAAACAGCTTTCCATGGATCTGGATCTGAATAAAAGGGTGGAAAGGCTTACTACCATGGAGCGGATCATGGTGGAGATCGCCAAGGCCTATTTAATGGGAAGCAAGCTTTTAGTGGTGCTGTATCCGGAAAAACTGATCGGTCAGGCAGATTTCCCGCAGTTTCACCAGCTTTTAAGAAAAATGCAGAGCATGGGGATCTCTACGCTGTATTTCTGCTATCATCACTGGATCATGTTTAAGATCTGCGACAGGATCGCCCTGTTTTCCAGAGGAAGGATAAAAAAATTATTTGAACCAGAGGAATTCAGGGAAGAGGCTATAGCTCCCTATATTTATTATTTTAAAGAAAATACAGTATTTAAGCCGAAAGTGGATCGGGGATATATGCTGGAGCTAAAAAACATTACAGATGGGGACATACATAACCTGAGTCTGGGAATTAAGCCTGGGGAATGCATTACGCTTTTGGATTCAGGTGACCAGATCATGGACCGGCTGACCGGGATCCTTGCAGGGGAATACGTGGACTATGAGGGAGATATTTTCTGCTCACACAAAAAAATGGAAAAAAAAGTAAAAAGCAGCCTGGACCGGGGAATGATCGTTTTAGATGATAATCCAGCGCAGTCTTTCCTTTTTTCGGAAATGTCCTATCTGGAAAACCTTACCTTTTTACTGGACCGTAAATTAAAGAAAAGCATTTTAAAGCAGTCATATATTAACAGTGTGCGCAGTGAATATTATGGGGAAGCAGGAGATGTTATTGACACAAAATATATTGATTCCCTTTCTTTAAAGGAAAAATATGGGCTGATCTATAATAAAATAAGCCTGTTCCATCCTAAGATCCTGGTGGTAAAAAAGCCTTTTGCTTATGGGGATATGCATTGCCGTACCTATATTTTAAAACGGATGCAGGAACTGAAGGCAGCAGGAGTATCTATTCTGCTTTTGACCGGCTATCTTACAGATTGCGTATATATATCAGACCATATCGGGATCGTAAAAGACGGAAGTTTTTCTGTACTGTTAGAGCCACAGGAGTACGGGATCACCAGCAGACTTTTTTGATAGATGTCTGCATTATTCTGAAAAATGTCTACCCTATTCTAAAAAGTGTCCCCTTATTAATTCCTCCTGTTCTGTTATAATTTTCTTAATAAAAGAACAGGAGGGGTAAATGATAATGGAACAGTTAATGAGAGAAAAACTCCTTACAGTAAAAAAAGAGATGGAAGGCTTTATGAAGGAAAGCGTTCCATTTTGGCTTGAAAATGGAATCGATAAAGAATACGGCGGTTATCTGGTATGCTTTGATTCCAAAGGAAAGCTGATGAAGGAATTGGCAGTATTAACTCCTGAGGATAAAATGATCGTAACCCAGACACGTATGATCTGGGGATTTTCGGCACTTCTTCGCAATGGCCTGGCAAAACGTTATGGCTGGGAAGAAAAATGCAAAGAAGCAGCAAAACAGGGTGTAGATTTCTTCATTGATAAATTCTGGGATAAGAAGAACACCGGCTGGGCATGGGTAACAGACCGGAAGGGAAATGTCCTGGATAATGGGAAACTGGTTTACGGACAGACCTTTGCAATCTATGCGTTAGCTGAATATTATATGGCTACCGGTGATGAGCGAGGTATCGAATATGCGGAAAAAACCTTTGATGCTCTGAAAAAATATGCAGCAGACACTTTCTACGGCGGCTATTTTGAGAACTTCAAAGAGGACTGGACACTGGAAAGTGCCGGAGTTTATGGAGGAGACCTGAAATCCCTGGATATCCACATGCACACCATGGAAGCATATACAACTCTTTATGAGGCAACCCACAAGGAAGTACATAAGAGAGCTCTTCAGGAAATCATTGATATTGTGTTAAAACACATGGTTGATTATGATTTCTGGTGTGGAAGAAATCAGTTTAGTATTGATTTTACACCAAAGCCGGCTATTTCCATTCGCAGAACCTGGAATTATGACAGAGATCCGGAAAGTGCTAACAAAAATCCATTAGATACTACTTCTTATGGACACAATATTGAACTGATCTGGCTGTTGAACCGTGCATATGAAGTGCTGGGACTTCCGCCTGCCAGAGAATTTACCAGAAAATTTGCAGATTACACACTGGCAAATGGCTGGGACAATATCCACGGCGGTATTTACAGAGATGGAATGCACGATGGCCGTATTGTTGTAACAGATAAAGAATGGTGGCAGAACTTTGAGTCACTGACAGGTTTCCTTGATTCCTATCAGGCTACTGAGGATGAGAGATATCTGGATACCTTCATAAAGTTATGGGAATTTGATAAGAAATATTTCTATAATCCGGAGGTTGGAGAGTCCAGACAGTTGCTTTTAGCAGATGGAACACCGGTGATCGATGATACCGGAAATCAGTGGAAATGTATTTATCATACAGACCGTGCTATGATGGAGTGCTGTCTGAGGATCGAATCACTGACGGAATAATGTCAGCACAGTCGCAAAGCATCTTTGAAAGGAAGCAAATATGGGAGAAAAGAAGGCAGAGGTGCCTGTGGGGAAAGAACTGGTCCGAATGACAGGCATTATGAAAGAGTTTCCCGGTGTAAAGGCCTTGGATAATGTAAAACTGGACCTGTATGCTGGAGAGGTGCTGGCACTGTTGGGGGAAAACGGTGCAGGTAAGTCAACACTGATGAAGATCCTTTCAGGTGTTTATCAGAGAGATGATGGAGAGATCATCCTGTTTGGGAACAAGATCGGTGAGTGGGATGCAAATAAGGCAAAAAATGCAGGTGTGTCCATTATCCATCAGGAATTAAATATGTGTACTCATTTAAGTGTGGCGGAGAATATTTTCCTGGGACGGGAACTGATAAAAAATGGCCGTCTGGACAATGAACGTATGAACCAGGAAACAAAAGAGATCCTTCATAAGTTAAATATTGATATTGATCCAAGGGAACAGGTCAGTGAACTGGCTGTATCCAAACAGCAGATGGTGGAGATCGCAAAGGCACTTTCACAGAATGCCAAAGTATTGATCATGGATGAACCTACTTCAGCACTTACATCCAAGGAGATCGATGAGCTGTTTAAGATCATCCACCAGTTAAAGTCGGAGGGTATCGGTATTATCTACATATCCCACCGTCTGGAGGAACTGCAGCACATTGTAGACCGTGTTATCATCATGCGCGATGGAAAATACATTACCCAGATGCCGTATGATATTAACAGGATGGATGAGATCATTGCCAACATGGTAGGACATGAGATCAAGGAGAAATTCCCAAGAGTGTCCTGTGAAAAAGGCAAAAAGATCCTGGAAGTAAAGCATCTGAATGCAGGAAGAATGGTCCGGGACATTAATCTGGAATTATATGAAGGTGAGATCGTAGGAATTGCAGGACTGATGGGTGCAGGACGTACAGAAACAACCCGTGCGATCTTCGGTATTGATCCGAAAGAAAGCGGAGAGATCTTTATTGATGGAAAAGAGGTAAAGATCAGCTGTCCGGCAGATTCCATTAAAGCAGGTCTGGTACTGGCACCTGAGGACAGAAAAAAAGACGGTCTCTGTACAAGACTTAGTATTGCAGATAATATTGCCCTTCCGAATCTGGATATACTTTGTGAAGGTCCAGTGGGGACTGTAAACCGGAAAAAAGAAAAAGCAATGGTTGATAATGCTGTAAAAGCCCTGAAGATCAAGCTTCCTAACGCACAGGTAGATGCAGGAAGCCTTTCAGGAGGAAATCAGCAGAAAGTGGTAGTTGCCAAGTGGCTGGCCAGAAATTCAAGAGTTGTTATCTTTGATGAGCCTACCAGAGGTATTGATGTAGCTGCCAAGGTAGAGATCTATAACCTGATGAATCAGCTGAAGCAAAATGGCATTGGTGTTATGTTTGTTTCTTCTGAAATGCCAGAGGTAATGGGAATGAGTGACCGCATTATTGTTATGTGTGATGGCCGTATTACCGGAGAACTTTCAGCAGAAGAGGCCACCCAGGATATGATCTTAACTAAGGCAACGCAGTTTGAACAGAAAACAGCGTTATAACGAATTTTGGATTTAATCTCATCAAGGAGGGACAATATGAGTAGTTCAAGTGATAAAAAGCCCGGTGTACTGGGGCGTTTCCTTTCCCAGAGGGGAATGGGACAGGTTATAACCGTAACAATAGGTCTGATCGTTTTATGTCTGGTGTTTGGATTTATCAATCCTAATTTCTTTACTTACAGAAATACAGCGAACCTGCTGCGCCAGATCGCACCTACACTTCTGATCGGTGTAGGACAGTCCTATGTATTATTTACAGGAAATATCGATCTTTCTATTGGTTCTGTAGTAGGTATGAGCTGTATGATCTCAGCAACCCTAATGTGTCATGGAATGAATCCGTGGGTTGCAGTGGTTATCACATTGGTTGTGTGCCTGTTAGTTGGTTATGTAAATGGCATTCTGGTATCAAAATGCAAGCTGCCACCTTTCATCGCAACCTTAGGTACAATGACAATTGCAAGAGGTATTGCACAGATCGTCAATGGTAATTACAATACAGACTCCATTGGTGAAGCTGCAAAAGGTTTCCGTACCTTCTTCTACAGTGGTAAGATATTAGGTATCTTCAGTGCTTTCTGGATCGCTCTGGTGATCTGGTTCATCTTTAACTACATAATGAGCTGTACCAGAACCGGCCGTCATATTTACGCAACAGGAAGTAATATTGATGCAGCAAGACTTTCCGGTGTTAATGTAGACAATACAGTTATCTATGTTTACGTTGTAGCTGCTTTTTGTGCCTGCATAACAGGTCTGATCACCTGTGCTTCAACTGGTACAGGTACTATGGATGCTGGTACATCTTATGAAATGTATGCAGTAGCAGCTTCTGTAATCGGCGGCGTATCTACATTAGGTGGTTCCGGTATTTTACTTGGTACTGTGATCGGTTCCGGTATCTGGGGTGTTTTACAGAATGGTCTTCAGTTTGCAGGAGCACCGGTTGCTATCAGAAATATCGTGATCGGTATTATCGTAGTTGTTGCAGTACTTATGGACGTAATCGTAAGAAGCGGCAGAGGCAAGAGCAAAAAACATAAAAACAACTAAAAAATAGGTAAAATGAAGGTAAAGACGAAGGTAAAGCATAAAAATGCTTTCACAATAAAGAAAGGAAAGGTATAGTATTATGAGGAAAAAAGCGATTTCAATGATTCTGGCGGCAGCACTTGGTTCTGCATTATTAGCAGGCTGCTCATCTGCTCCAAAGGAGACAACTGCAGCAGCTACAACAGCTGAAACAACTGCAGAGGAGAAGAAGGAAGAAAGCAAAGCTGAGGAAACCAAAGCAGAAGAGAAGAAAGAAGAGGCTGCTGGCAATGATATGCTGTCCGGGGAAACAGGAGACATTGCAAAGGCCGGAGATGGAAAAGGACAGAAGGTAGTTCTTATCACCATTGACTCTATGGATCAGCACTGGGTAAACATGGACAAGGGCTGCAAGCAGGCAGCAGAAGAGCTTGGCTGTGATTATAAGTGGATCGCTCCTGATGTAAAAGATGACGCAAAGCAGATCGAGTGTGTAAACAATGCAGTAGCTGATGGCGCAACCGCTATCCTGGTAGCTGCAAATGGTCCTGACGCTATCACAGCAGCTCTGGAAGAAGCAGATCAGGCTGGTGTTAAGATCGTTCAGGTTGACTCTTTTGCAAATTATCCTTGTGTACAGAAGTTAGGAACTGACAACCGTGCAGCAGGAAAGACTGCTGGTGAGCAGGTTCTGGCAGCTCTGGAAGCTAAGGGAGTTAAAGAAGGCAAGATCGGTATCGTTTCTGTAAACGCAGCAACTACTTCTACTGTAGACCGTGACGAAGGCTTCCGTTCCGCATTTGAAGGAACCGCTTTTGAGATCCTTGAAACACAGTATGCAGATGGCGATGCAGCAAAATCTAAAGATGCAGCAGCTAACTTTATTTCCCAGGGTTGTGTAGCACTGTTTGGTGCAAATGAAGGCTCCTGCGTTGGTGTTGGTAATGCAGTTGCAGAAGATGGAAATAACATTGTAGCAGCAGGTATGGATAAGTCTGATGCAGTTATCCAGCTGATCAAAGATGGTGCTCTGATCTGTACAATGGCTCAGAATCCTGATGTTATGGGTTATGAAGGCATGTATGCAGCGATCACCGCTATTAATGATGGAAAAGTAGCTCCTGAATATATTGATACTGGCGTTTCTATCTTAAATTTAGATGCAGTTAAATAATCAGGCTGTTTAAAGAAACAAAGTGAGGAAAAATATGCTCCGGCAGGTATATCAGCCTGCCGGAGCTGTTTTCATTGCTGCACATAATGTACTCTCGCAAAGGCAAGTGCAGGAAAGACTCCGAGAGTACATCATAGAAGAAGGGAGAGACTGTATGTATCTGTATGGATTTGATATTGGAGGCACAAAATGTGCAGTGATCCTGGCGAAGATGGAAGGAGACCAGGTAGATTTTCTGGAGCGGTATGAGATGAAAACACTGGGAGATTGGAAAAAGGTCCTTGATGAATTATCTGAAAATGCTTTGATGATAGCAAAGAAATATGGGCTGACAACAGGGACTGAGGGTGAAAATTGTGTTATCTGTGGGGGGATTTCCTGTGGCGGTCCTTTAAGTCCCGACAGGAAGTGGATATTATCGCCGCCGAATCTTCAGGGCTGGGATCAGGTGCCTGTAGTGGAATATCTTGAGGAGAAGCTGGGAATCCCTGTGAAAATGGAAAATGATGCAGATGCAGGAGCTTTGGCAGAATGGAAGTTCGGGGCCGGAAAAGGCTGTCAGAATATGATATTTCTTACTTTTGGCACAGGTCTTGGTTCCGGTCTTATCCTTAATGGACAGTTATACCGGGGAAGTACCGGTATGGCTGGGGAAGCAGGACACATACGTATGGAAAATGAGGGACCAAAAGGATATGGAAAAGCAGGTAGCCTGGAAGGTTTCTGCTCTGGAGGAGGTATCAGCAGGCTTGCCGGATATTTTGGCACAGAAGGAAGCGCAAAGGAGCTGGCAGAACGGGCTGAGGCCGGGGATGAGAGAGCTTTAGCAGTGTATGCCAGATGCGGCGCTGTTTTTGGAAGAGGTCTGGCTATCCTTATAGACCTTTTAAATCCGGAAAAGATCGTGGCAGGTTCTGTTTATGCCAGGAGTCACCATCTTTTAGATAAGACCATGTATGAAGAACTGGAAAAAGAAGCGCTCCCCATGAACCGGGCGGCCTGTGAGATCGTGCCGGCGGCTTTAGGAGAGCGGATCGGGGATTATGCGGCTGTAGTTGCAGCTGTTAATTCTTTGTCCATTTTATAGCGGCAGATACATCCAGCATGCCGCCTGTTGCTGTTTTGCCTTTTAACGGGGCCAGTTTATGTACAGTTGATAAAATAGCTGTTTTTATGTCCTGAAGGCTTAAGTCAGTTCTTGCAGAGTAGATCAGGGCAGCTGCGCCTGTTACCATAGGGGCTGCCATGGAGGTTCCGCTCATATAGGCGTAAGAATCACCGGGAATAGTGCTTAAAATATAGGTTCCGGGGGCTGCCAGGTCTACGGAAGTGGCACCATAGTTGGAACTTTCATCTAAATGGCCGTTAAAAAGCAGATTGCCTACGGTAATTACATTGTCGTAGGGAAGACTTGCCGGGTATACAGGGGATTTATCAATGTCATAACCGATCTGGTACTGGTTTCCATTTCCTGCAGCTACTACAAAAAGCATTTTGGAGTCCCGGATGGCTGCTTCAAATTCGGGAGTGCAGTTACTGGAACCGAAGCTTAAGTTGCAGATATCGGCACCATTGGCTTCTGCATATTTTATGGCTTCGATGACGCTTTCAGGGGAACCTTTGCCTTCAGAACCGCCTAAGGCTTTTAATACCATAAGCTTAACATGGGTGCTGTCTGTAATGCCTGCGATGCCGCCATTGTTCCAGGCGGCGGCAATAGTGCCGGCACCATGGGTTCCGTGGCTGTCTTCTTCCCCTGTGCAGATTTCATTGCTGTTTGAAACAAAATTCCAGCCATTCACATCATCTACATAGCCATTTCCGTCATTGTCAATGCCGTCTCCGGGGATCTCATCTTCATTGACCCAGATGGAATCTTTTAAGTCTGAATGAGTCGTATCGATACCGGTATCGATGATAGCTACGGTAACGGTACGTTTGTTTTCTGTTTCGCTGTATGTTTTCCAGGCATCTTCAATGTTGATATCAATATTTGCCACTGCATCGGTGTTAATGGACTCGAAATTGTCCGGTCCTAAAGGAGGAAGGGCAATATCATCTATGCCATTTTCGCCATAATGGAGATAAATATGGTCCAAGGTTTTGATGTTCAGCACTTTTTCCGTGCGGCGAAGCCGTCCGGTGTTGTTAAGAGCCCACTGATATTCGCTGTATTCATCGCCGGAAGAGAAGGCAGCTACGCCAGGACCGCTGAAGAAAAGGGAAAAATCCCGGCTGTTTTCCTGGGCTGCCAGTGCGGACATGGAACAGGGGGTCAGCGTCATTGTAAGGGAAAGCAGGGTGGAAATGATGCCTGCAGGTAGTCGTTTCATGAAGGGGCACTCCTTTCGTGGATAGTCGAAGGACACTCACGAACCCGCGCTGACGCGCTCTGCTGTTTGATGGTGCAGACGGTTCGTAAGGATAGTCACTCACGAACCCGCGCTGACGCGCTCTACTGCCTGCTGACGCAGGCGGTTCGTTCGTTGGTGGCACCGAAAAACAAATGTCTGCTGCGCAGCCGCTTGTTTTTCTTTCGTGCCTACCACATTATACCATGCCAGCTGTGATGAAAGTATGACATTTTTCTGAAGAAATATGGTATACTTGTTATATTCTTGTTAAAAATCTTTCAAGGGGCTTGAGAGTTTGAAATGTAAACAGTTGTGAAAATTATGTCTAACAGGTGAAAGCAGGGAAACATGTTTTCTTAGAGAGGTCATTCAATTGAGGGGGAAATAAGATGTATCAGAAGTACAGTATTGGAACCATGGCAAAACTGATGGGTATCTCGGCGGAGGCAATCCGGTATTATGAGAGCAGGAACATTATCAGTCCGGTCCGTGATCCGGAAACAGGCTACAGATACTACAATACCTGGGATTTTCATATGCTTTTAAGGGCCAGACACTACCAGAACTATGGTTTTTCACTGGAAGAGATAGCAGAACTGTTCAGAAGCCATGAATTAGGGGAAATACGGGGGAAAATGGTGGATCAGGAAGAGATGATCCAGCAGGAGATCATCCGCCAGATGAACCTTTTAAAGCGGATCAGACAGAGCCAACAGGTGCTTCAGGATGCAAAAGACAGCGTTGGAAAGTTCCGTATTGAGGAAAGACCGGGCATTTACCGCATGAATACCCAGAAAAACTATACTTTATTTAAGAAGAAAGAGCAGCTGGATCTGATCTCAGAATGGACAGAAAAAGAACCTTTTGTCTTTTCATGCGCAGTATTTTATCAGAAAAATATTGAAAATGGAGAGTCAGAGTTTGATTTCGGAATGGGACTTCGGGAAGAGTATGCACAATTCTTGCATGTAAAAGAGTCAGAACTGGTGCAGTATTATCCGCCTTGTCCCTGCGTTCATACCTGTGTTCCCTCACGTTCCGGAAAATATCTGTCACTGGAGAGTTTACAGGAAGGTTTCCGGTATTTGAAGCAGAATGGATTAAGCCTTGCAGGGGATATTGTCACCCAGGTAGCCTGCATGACCAAGCCGGAAGAGGAGTATTTTAACTGGCATATTGTGTGGTTTCCTATTGAAAAATGATTGTGCAGAGTGCAATAAGCCACTCTGCATTTTTTGTGCAAAAAATCAACTTGACCTTAAAACCACTTTAGTTGTTATAGTAGTGGCAGATGAGCAAGTTAAAAAAATAACAAATACATTTAAACCACTTAAAAAAGTGAAAGGGGAAAAAGGTCATGAGTGAACAGAAGAAAACAGTATTGATCACCGGAGGAGCTATGGGACAGGGACGTGCCCATGCAGTTAAGTATGCACAGAACGGATTTAACGTAGTTCTGGCAGATATGCTGGATCCGGAAGATGAAAGATTCCAGGAAACCATTAAGGAATTAAATGAATTAGGCGCTGAAGTTTTAGCTGTTAAGGCAAACATCTGCAGCACACCTGATATGGAAAACTTATTTGCAAAGGCATGGGAGAAGTTCGGACGCTTAGATGTAGTTATCGCAAACGCAGGCGTTATCAACTTCGGAAATACCTGGGAGCTGACAGATGAGCAGGTAGAGAAGGTTATCAACATCGACCTGATCGGTACCTGGAGAACTGACAAGTACGCAACACAGTACATGTTAAAGCAGGGCTTTGGAAGAATTATCAATATCGCTTCTACCAGTGGTCTTTACGGAACACCAAAGTTAGCTACCTACTGCATGGCTAAATGGGGCGTTTTAGGTCTGACCAAGACTCTGGCAAAAGAAGTTGGAAGCAAGGGTATCATTGTTAATGCTCTTTGCCCAACCAAGGTTAAGACTCCAATGTGCGAAACCCAGAGCTATGTAGAGTTCATCAATGAACTGACCGGAAAGAACTTTAAGGATTACAAGGAAATGTATGCAGGAGTTCCTTTCCTGGATGTTGAGGATATTTCTGATATGGTTTACTGGCTTGGAACCAGCCGTGCAGCTGGCAAGTTCAACGGCAGAGACGTTGCCCTGGATCTGGGAACTCTTCAGTGCTAATCACTGAATAAAAATGGACATGCTGCCAGACAGTGGCATGTCCATGAATAAAAGCAAACAGAAGTTGGGGACAAAAGAAAAATGGGTAATTTTGGTTTTAAAAATGTATCAAAGAGAAACAAGATTGATCTGATGGAGTACCTTTGCTATGGACTGGGAGATTTCTCCTTTTGCTTCATTTACGGAGCCATCGGTTCTTACATTGTTTTCTTTTATACAGATGTGGCCTGCATCAGTGCAGCTACAGTAGGAACGGTACTTTTAGTCAGCAAGATCTTCGATGGTATTTCTGATATGATGATGGGATATATCATTGAAAATGTCCATTCACCGCTGGGAAAAGCAAGGCCGTGGCTATTATGGATGGTAATTCCGTACTGCATCGGCTGTGTGCTGTTGTTTACAGTACCGAATTTCAGTGAAACAGGAAAGGTTATATATGCATTTATTTCCTATAACCTGATGGCAACCTGTATTTTCACTTCCATGAACGTGCCATACGGTGTTTTAAGCAGCGTTATGACAAATAAGCAGAACGAAAGAGCACTTCTTTCTATCAGCCGTGCAAGTTTAGGAGCTTTAGGCGTATTCGTGATCAGCTCCTATGCACCTGATCTGGTAGAAAAATTTGGCGGCGGACCTGCCGGCTGGCAGAAGACATTCCTGTTAGTAGGTGTCGTTTCTATCGTACTGTTTTTAATTACATTTTATGGATGTAAAGAGCGTGTTGGTTCCGGTGTTATGGAACAGAAAACAGGAAAGAAATCTTCCTTATCTTTATTACAGGGAGTGAAGATCCTGTTTGCAAACAAATACTGGTTCATCATGCTGATGGTCAACATTTTCTATACTGCAATGACCAGTCTTTACGGCATGAACATGTATTTTGCAAAATATGTTATGCAGGACGCAGGCTACAATAAGACCATGATGATGTGTTCCACATTCGCATCCATCCTGGTTCCTCTGCTTCTGATCCCGGTTGTACAGAAAATCGGAAAACGTAATGTGGCGCTCTATGGAGGCGCAGGAATGGGTATTGCAGGACAGATCGTCCTCATCCTGTTTGCAGAGCAGTCCATGGGACTTATGTATCTGGGACTGATCCTTCGTGGAATGGGTGTTGCATGTATTTCCGCTACCAAGTTTGGTATGATCGCAGACAGTATTGAGTACGGAGAGTACAAAACAGGTACCCGTGCAGAAGGTTTCGTATATTCCGCTGCATCCTTAGGTGTCCGTGTTGGTTCCGCTCTTGCATCTGCAGTCATCGGCTGGGTACTGGGAGCTTATGGATATGACGGCAAGCTGGCAGTGCAGAGTGAAACTGCAATGAAAGGCATCCGTATCATGTTCTATTATGCGCCGTTAGCTGTATTTATTGCTATTCTGGCACTGCTGCTGTTTTATAAACTGGACCGTGAGTATGACGGCATCATGAAAGTCTTAGATGAGCGCCACAAACTTGCGGAACAGGCAAATGCATAAAGTTTTACAAGTCACATTTTTAAGGAGAGTTTAGAGTATGAATATCACAAAAGCAACTCGCTGGAGAGTATTTGCCGGTGTATGGCTGCAGAGCTTATTTACCTCTGCTACTGCTTACTTCAGTCTGTTTTGTATCCCGTTAACAACCAAGTTTGGATGGAGTGATTCCGCATTCGCACTGGCATATACTATTTATATGTTTACATACTGTGCAGTTGGCTTCATCGGCGGTTCCTTAGCTGAGAAGATCAGTCCAAGAAAAACCATTTACATTGGTCTTTGCCTTTTCGCAGGCGGCTGGTTCTTAACCGGTTTTGCATCCAGCATCCCACAGCTGTATGTATTTTACGGATTAATGGCTGGTGCCGGCGGCGGTATGATCTACCCGGCATGCCTTCCTACTGCATTAAAGTGGTTCCCTGACCGTTCCGGTTCTATTTCCGGTCTGGTTCAGGCCGGCGCTTCCTGCGGTCCTTTCATTATGAGTCCTATTGCCCAGACTCTCATTGACCGTGTAGGCGCACAGATGACCTGCCGCATCCTGGCGATCGTATTCCTGATCGGTGTTGGTATTGCAGCAGCAATGATCGTTCCTTGTCCGGAAGGATGGACTCCAGAAGGCTGGAAGCCATCAGCTGAGCAGGCTAAGGTATTAAAAACAAAAGATTACAGCATGGGCGAAATGGTTAAGACCCCTGTATTCTGGGTACTGTTATTAATGTTCATCTTCGCAAATGCAGCAGGAACCATGATGGTTTCCTTCACAAGCCCGATCGCACAGCGTCAGGTTGGTCAGACTGCAATGACCGCAGCATTCTGCGTATCCATTATGACACTGGCTAACATGTGCGGACGTATTGGTTTTGGTTTCATCTACGACATTTTAAAGGGCTGGAAGAGCCTGATCCTGTTAATGGTCATCAATGGAGCTTCCATGTTAATGCTGACACAGGCAACTACACTTCCATACTTTATCGTATGCATCGTTTTAGTAGGCTTCTCCTTCGGCGGACTGTTAGTAGTATTTGCGCCAATGGTACGTATGATCTTCGGTTCCAAGTTCTACAACCGTAACTACGGACTGATCTTCATCGGCTATGGTATCGGTGCTTTCGTAGGACCTAAGATCAGTGCTTACTTCTACGACACCACCGGCCAGTACACCATGGGCTTCATCGGATCTGCAGTATTAGCAGTTGCAGCCATCGTACTGATCGTGATCGCACAGAAGATGGCAGAAAAGATGGAAAATGCGCAGTAAGAAATGAAGTTACAGTTCAGTAACAATTAAATAGTAAAATGTTTATAAAAACCCTGGAAACTGGTGCAGTTGTGTGCCTGGTTTCCAGGGTTTTTAAAATAAAATGCTTGAAGCATATGCCCTTCTGCCTTATAATAACAGGGAAAGACCCGGAAGGTTACATGATTTCTGGGCTATTTTTTTGAAATGAAGAAATGAGGATAAGACAGAATGGAAATAAAAGCACAGATCACCAAAAAACTGCAGAAATACAAAGCGGATGAGATCAAAACTCTGTATCAGCTGATGCTCAGAGTATTATCCGGCAATGATGATTTTCGCATGGTACAAAATGCAGATACAGATGATCTGCGTCCTGTAATCGAAGGGGAGACAGGAGAAAAGATCGACTTTGCAATGGAGTCCATTATTTCAGGAGAGTCACTGAAACTGTGGCAGGACATCCAGGCAGAGGAAGCAGAAAAAGTAAAATTAAAGAAGGCAGACAGAATTGAAAGAATTGCTTCTGTTATGAGCGATGCTGCTTTATTTGAAGGTTTCTGCCTGGCTTTTTATGGAAAAGATGAGATGCTGGCAGTTCTCTGCGATGAGTATGGCTGTCTGGAAGCTTATGAAGCCTTAGTACAGGATACTGTATACAGAAAAAGAAGAGCTTATATGCGCATGCTTTCTGACTATGTGCTGGCAGCCTCCCACCTGTATGGTGTAGTATCTCTTCATGATTTTGAACTGCTGCTGCGCTATTACGAAAAGAACCTGGATGATTTCGATGGCTATGCAAGAGAAGAAGGAAGCTATAAAAACACCATCCTTTTCCAGCCAAGATACTTAGGGCTTTGTACCTTACAGCAGCTGATCGGAAATACAGTACCAGAAGTACTGACTACCATGGACGGCCTGTTTTTACATCCTTCTTTTACAGAAGATTTCCAGAAAGAACAGAAGGAAATGGTAAAGGCATTTGCGAAAAATGGTGGACAGAATGTGGGAGAAAAGGATTTCGACCAGTTCTTTGCAGCTGCAGGGGAAAAAACTTCCTACAGAAAGCTGCTGCGTGACACCATGGACAAGCCAATGTATCTTCCAACCAAAGAAGAATTTTTAAAGTACGTAAACGAAGATTACCATGTGATCTCGACTGCAGAAAAGAATTTAAGAAACTATCTGAAGGGAAAATATGGAAAAGAATTAGAAACAGCAGCACAGGCAGCAGGAACTACCCCGGAGGTATACTTAGAAGCCTTTATCGCAAAGCTGCGTGATTTAGGCACAGATGTAGGAAAAGGCGGAGCAGAGCCGGATCCTCAGGCACAGATCCAGTTTGTTTTAACCACATTAAGACAGATCGGCGCTGCTTTTGAGAATATTGCAGACGCAAAAGAACCACTGCGCTATGCAATGGAACTGTCCAATGCAGAGCATTTATGGTGCAACCGTGGATTTAGCGCAGACGGACTGGCAGTGCGTATGGCTGCAGAAAAGAAAAATACAGACATTGCAGCCGGTCTTTTAAATCAGGGCAAGGCAAATGGGCAGGTAGTCAGAAAGACTGCAAAGATCTATCCAAATGATCCATGCCCATGCGGAAGCGGCAAAAAGTATAAGAAGTGCTGCGGAAAGAATTAGGCATAAAATATGAATCAATACGAGATCTTGAAGCATTATTTTGGATATGATACCTTCAGGGATGGACAGGAGAAACTGATCCATGCTATCTTAGAAGGAAGAGATGTCCTTGGCATTATGCCAACAGGGGCAGGAAAGTCCCTTTGCTATCAGATACCGGCACTTATGATGGGCGGGATCACACTTGTGATTTCGCCTCTTATATCCTTAATGAAAGATCAGGTAAGTAACTTAAACCAGGCAGGTATCCTGGCAGCTTACTTAAACAGTTCCCTTACACCTGGTCAGTACCGTAAGGTACTGGAACTGGCCAGAATGGGAAGATATCCTATTATATATGTAGCACCGGAGCGGCTGATAACGGAGGATTTTCTTCGGTTTGCCTTAGACCCACAGGTAAATATTTCCATGGTGGCTGTAGATGAGGCACACTGTGTTTCCCAGTGGGGACAGGATTTCAGACCCAGTTATTTAAAGATCGTAGACTTTATCAAACGTCTACCCAAACGCCCGGTAGTCAGTGCTTTTACAGCTACAGCTACTGCAGAGGTAAGAGACGATATCATAGACATTCTTATGCTTCAGGAACCGGAAGTTTTAACCACCGGCTTTGACCGGACTAACCTGTATTTTGGTGTACAGACTCCCAAAGATCGATACCAGGCATTAGTGGAGCTGTTAGAACAGCATAAGTCAGAAAGCGGAATTGTTTACTGTCTTACCCGTAAGATCGTGGAAGAAGTATGTGAAAAGCTGATCAAAGAGGGATTTTCCGTTACCCGTTACCATGCAGGCTTAAGTGATGCAGAGCGAAAGCACAACCAGGAAGAGTTTATCTATGATAATGTGCGGATCATGGTGGCTACCAATGCCTTTGGAATGGGAATTGACAAGTCCAATGTGCGTTTTGTCATCCATTATAATATGCCGAAAAATATGGAATCCTATTACCAGGAGGCAGGAAGAGCAGGACGTGACGGGGAACCGGCGGAGTGCATCCTTCTTTATGGGGGACAGGACGTAATCACCAACCAGTTTTTTATTGATCATAACCAGGATAATGAGGCTTTGGATCCTATGACAAGGCAGCTGGTCATGGAGCGGGACAGAGAACGTCTCAGAAAAATGACCTTTTACTGCTTTACCCATGAGTGCCTGCGGGATTATATCCTCCGCTATTTTGGGGAATACGGCAGTAATTACTGCGGAAATTGTTCTAATTGTCTCACACAGTTTGAAAATACCGATATAACGGAAATGGCAAAAGCACTGCTTTCCTGTATTGAAACCAGCAGACAGAGATATGGCGCGACTGTGATCATTGATACAGTCCATGGGGCCAATACAGCCAAGATCCGGGGCTATGGGATGAATGAAAATCCGGAGTATGGCTCTTTGGCGAAAGTTCCGGTGTATCGTTTGCGTCAGGTCTTAAACCAGCTGCAGTTGGAGGGCTATCTTACTGCTACCAATGATGAGTATGCTATTTTGCGTCTGACACCAAAAGCTGCATCTGTATTAAATAATGAAGAAACAGTATGGATGAAACTGGCAAAAGAGCAGACAAAGAGTGAGCAGGAAACGCAGAAGAAGAGCAGGAAGAAAAAGAGTGCTCTGGCTGGATCCGGCGAATTTACAGAGGCAGAGGAAAACTTATTTGAAACACTGCGAAAACTTCGGGCCCAGATCGCAAAAGAAGAAAAAGTTCCCCCGTATATTGTATTTTCTGATAAGACACTGGCTCACATGTGCATTATAAAGCCTGTAAATAAGGAAGAAATGCTGTCTGTATCCGGTGTGGGAGAGTTTAAATATGAGAAATATGGGGAACGTTTCCTGGCAGCGGTAAGAGAGCAGACAGAATAATATTGTGATTTTAAGATGTTTCTGAAGAAGCAGGTTTAAAAAGCTTTCGAGAGAACATTAAGATCAAAAGGAGAAAAATAAGATGGAAGAAAACAGGATAAACAGTGTCGGTGAAACCGCAGACACAATAGGCGGGGGAGAAAATCTGGAAACACCACATAAGCGCCGCGTCCGTTACAAAGGTACTCATCCAAGGTCCTATAAAGAGAAATACAAAGAACTGCAGCCGGAAAAATACGGGGATACCATTGCGAAGGTCATCAGCAAGGGAAGTACACCGGCAGGTATGCATATTTCCATTATGGTAAAGGAAATCCTGGATTTCTTAAACATTCAGCCGGGACAGACAGGACTGGATGCTACTTTGGGATATGGTGGTCATACCAGTCATATGTTAGCCTGTTTAAAAGGCGAAGGCCATATGTATGCCCTGGATGTGGACACCATTGAAATGGAAAAGACCAGAAAACGTCTGGCTGATAAAGGCTTTGGACCGGATATTTTAACCATTAAGCATTTAAACTTTGCCAATATTGACCAGGTGGCAGAGGAAGCAGGCGGTTTTGACTTTGTTCTGGCTGACCTGGGAGTTTCTTCCATGCAGATCGACAATCCGGACAGAGGTTTTTCCTTTAAAAATGAAGGTCCGCTGGATCTGAGACTGGACCCGTTTAAGGGGGAAACAGCAGCGGAACGTTTAAAAAAGCTTAACTTTGAAGAATTAAAGGGAATGCTGATCGAAAACTCAGACGAGCCATATGCAGAACAGATTGCAAGAAAAGTGATGAACGAGAAAAAGCATGGTCGCCCTATTGAAACAACCACCCGGTTAAAAGAAGTGATCGAAGAAGCACTTTCTTTCCTGCCGGAAGCAGAGAAAAAAGAGGCAGTAAAGAAGTCCTGCCAGCGTACCTTCCAGGCACTGCGTATTGATATCAACAGTGAATTTGAAGTATTGTACGCATTTTTAGATAAACTTCCAGGTGCATTAAAACCAGGTGGAAGAGCTGCGATCCTTACTTTCCATTCCGGTGAGGACCGTCTGGTAAAGAAAGCCTTTAAAGAAGGCTTGAAAGCCGGGATCTACAGTGAGATCAATCAGGATGTGATCCGTCCGTCAGCAGAAGAATGTGCGAAAAACGGAAGGGCTAAGTCCACAAAGCTTCGCTGGGCTGTAAAAGCACAGGAGTAAAGGTAAAATTAAAAATGGATCATATGTAAAAACCGGCAGCTTTTTATCATTCCCAGAAGATATCCTGATGTGATGGAGTGTAATGCAACAAGGAACTCATTTGAATGGATATTGGATCTAAAACAGGGAATGAAATAAGTTACCGGTTCATCCGTTCATATAGATAATGCAGAAGAAGGCAGTTTTATTGCAAAAATAAGCTGCCTTTTATTGCCAGTGCATTTAAACTGTGCTAAGATATGAGTTGTTTTGGTTATTGTAGTGGGTAGGCACTTTTGGACCCGAAAGTGCCGTACGATAACGTAGTGGCTGCGAGAATTTGCCGTATTTAAATGCGAAGCCACGGCAAATTCCGTTGCTGGAAGAGCAACTTGTTTTGGTTGCTGGAACAGCAACGTGTTTTATACGAAAGAGAGGAAATGATCATGACAGCATATCTGATCGTCTGCCCGTTGGTATTTCTGGCAGGTCTTGTAGATTCCATTGCCGGAGGCGGGGGACTTATTTCTCTCCCCGGATATCTGATCGCAGGGGTTCCGGCCCATCTGGCTCTTGGAACCAATAAAATGAGTTCTACCATAGGAACTTCTATTTCTGCGGTGAGACTTTTAAAACATGGTTATTTAAAAGGGAAAATGAAAATGGCCATAGCATCGGCAGTCTGTGCTATGACAGGTTCTGTTCTGGGAGCAAAGGTGTCGCTGCTGGTTTCAGATTCTGTGATCCGGCATATGATGATCGTGGTCCTTCCGATCGTAGCTTATCATGTATTAAAAAACAAAAACATGGGAGAAGATGAAAAAACAGGAACCGTTCCTTACAAAAAGATGTTTCTGATCTCTGTGACTGCAGCTTTCTTCATCGGCTGTTATGATGGTTTTTACGGACCGGGTACAGGAACATTTCTGCTCCTTGTATTTACAGGTGCAGCCAAAATGGATACCCGCAGCGCGTCTGCACAGACTAAGGTCATCAATCTTTCGTCCAATATAGCAGCACTGGTAACATTTATTATAGCAGGAAATGTTTATTATCCTCTGGGGCTGGCAGCAGCAGCCTGTTCTGTAGCAGGCAATTACCTGGGTTCAGGGCTGGTAGTTCATGACGGCCAGAAGATCGTCCGTCCGGTTGTTCTGGTGGTACTGGGGATCTTATTTATAAAAATTCTGACGGGGAATTAAAAGGAGAAATGCATTATGAAGTGGAAAAAATTCACTCTGACTACTACCACAGAAGCAGTTGATCTGGTAAGCAGCATGCTGGATGATGTGGGTATTGAGGGCATTGAAGTAGAAGACAATGTGCCTCTTACAGAAAAAGAGACAAAAGGAATGTTTATTGATATCCTTCCAGAGCTTCCGCCGGATGAAGGCGTTGCAAAGGTAAGCTTTTATCTGGATGATGATGATCAGGTAGAGGAAATGCTGCGTCGTGTCAATGAAGGACTGGATGAGCTTGCTGCTTATACAGAACTGGGACAGCGCACTATTGAGGCATCTGAGACAGAGGATAAGGACTGGATCAACAACTGGAAGCAGTATTTTAAGCCGTTTACAGTAGATCATATCCTGATCAAGCCAACCTGGGAGACCATTCCGGAAGAGCACAAGGACAAGCTGTTAGTGCAGATCGACCCGGGAACTGCTTTTGGTACCGGTATGCATGAGACTACCCAGCTTTGCATCCGCCAGCTGGAAAAATATGTACACAGTGAAAGTGAGATTTTGGACGTAGGAACAGGAAGCGGTATTTTAGGTATCACAGCTTTAAAGCTGGGTGCAAAAGAAGTCTGGGGAACGGATCTGGATGAAAATGCCATTACAGCAGTTGGTGAGAACCTGGCTTCCAATGATATCAGCAGTGACCGTTTCCATGTACTTCAGGGAAATATCATTGATGACAAGTCTGTTCAGGACTGGGCCGGATATGAGAAATATGATATTGTAGTTGCCAATATTTTAGCAGATGTTATTATCATGCTGGTAAAAGAGATCCCGGTACATCTGAAAAAAGGTGGATATTTCATTACTTCCGGTATTATCAACCTGAAGGAAGAAGCAGTCCGGGCTGCATTTGCTGCCAGTGAAGAACTGGAAGTTGTAGAGATCACTTATCAGGGAGAATGGCTCTCTGTTACTGCAAGAAAGAAATAGGAGTTCGGGATGCATCATTTTTTTGTAGATCCTTCCAGTATTGAGGAAGGGATTGTAAGGATCGTTGGAACGGACTTAAACCATATGAAAAATGTGCTCCGCATGAAACCGGGAGAAGAAGTGCTGATCAGCGATGGCACAGGAAAAGATTATAACTGCCAGGTAAAAGAGTATGGAGCAGAAGAAGGAATTTTAGTGATCCTTTCGGAAAATGCAGACAGCAGGGAACTTCCTTCCAGAATCTGGCTCTTTCAAGGATTGCCAAAATCAGATAAAATGGAAGTGATCCTGCAGAAAGCAGTAGAACTGGGAGCTGCAGGTGTGATACCGGTTGCAACCAGAAATGCAGTAGTGAAGCTGGATGCAAAGAAGGCAGAGGCGAAGATCCGCCGCTGGCAGGCAATCGCAGAAAGTGCAGCCAAACAGTCCAAACGCAGTTATATCCCTCAGGTGGGACCTGTGATGAGCTTAAAAGAAGCATTTTCCTATATAGAAGAGCAGAAATTTGATCTGCGCATGATCCCTTATGAACTGGAAAAGGGAATGGACGGGACGAAGACAGTATTAGAAGCTTTGGCGCCGGGACAGCAGGTTGCAGTGTTTATTGGACCGGAAGGCGGTTTCGATGAGGAAGAGATCCAACTTGCGCTGAAAATGGGAGTAAAACCTGTCAGTCTTGGAAAGCGTATCCTGCGCACGGAAACAGCAGGACCTGCCATACTGGCTCTTCTGATGATGAAGCTGGAAGGAGCATTTTAATGGAAGCATATTTTGACAATTCAGCCACAACAAAGGCACTGGACTCTGTCCGGGATATTATGGTAAAAACCCTGACGGAGGATTTCGGAAATCCCTCTGCCAAGCATACAAAGGGTATGGAAGCAGAAAACTACATCCGTCAGGCTGCAGCCGATATTGCAAAGACCTTAAAGGTAAAAGATAAGGAGATCCTGTTTACTTCCGGCGGTACGGAGTCCAATAACATGGCTTTGATTGGTACAGCGCTGGCAAATCAGAGAGCGGGAAAGCACATTATCAGTACCAGGATCGAGCATGCATCCGTTTATCAGCCACTGGCATTTCTGGAGTCCTTAGGCTTTGAGGTGACTTATCTTCATGTGGACCACAACGGACATATCTCACTGGAAGAACTGGAGCAGTCTATCCGCCCGGATACTATTTTAGTGTCTGTTATGTATGTAAATAATGAGATCGGTGCTATTGAGCCAATTGATGAGATCGCCCGTCTGGTACATGGAAAGAACCCGAAGATCGTATTTCACGTAGATGCTATCCAGGCATATGGAAAACTGGTGATCCGCCCGAAAAAGCAGGGTATTGATCTGTTAAGCGTCAGCGGACATAAGATCCATGGTCCAAAAGGCATTGGTTTCTTATATATAGATGAAAAGGTAAAGATCCGTCCGCTGATCTACGGCGGTGGCCAGCAGAAGGATATGCGTTCCGGTACAGAAAATGTTCCCGGTATTGCAGGTCTTGGTGTGGCAGCCAAAGAAATGTATACAGACCACAGTGCCAAGATGGAGTATCTTACTGGTTTGAAGGATTATCTGATCGATAAGGCCTCTGAACTGGAAGGTGTTACAGTCAACAGCTTAAAGGGTGCAGAAGGCGCTCCTCAGATCGTAAGTTTAAGTTTTGAGGGAGTGAGAAGTGAAGTGCTTCTTCATGCACTGGAAGAAAAAGGTATCTATGTTTCTTCCGGTTCAGCATGTTCTTCTAATCACCCGGCCATCAGCGGTACTTTAAAGGCAATTGGAGTGAAGAAGGAATTATTGGATTCCACTTTGAGATTTAGTTTTGGAATGTTTAATAAAAAAGAAGAGATCGACTATGCAGTGGATGTTTTGAAGGAGCTTCTGCCGGTGCTTAGGAGATTTACTATCAAATAGTCGACCGCCTGCGTCAGCAGGCAGTGGAGTACGTCAAGTATAAAGAACAAAAGAAAGGAAGTATTATGCAGTACCAGTCATTTTTGATCAAGTATGCAGAGATTGGCACAAAGGGCAAAAACAGATACATGTTTGAAGATGCCCTGATCCGTCAGATCCGTTATGCCTTAAGCTCTGTAGACGGTGAGTTTGATGTTACAAAGGAATCCGGCCGTATTTATGTAAAGGCTTTAGGAGAGTATGATTATGATGATACCATTGAAGCGTTAAAGCGTGTATTTGGTATCGCAGATATCTGCCCAATGGTGCAGATCGACGATAAGGATTATGAGAACCTGAAAAAGCATGTAGTAGAATACATGGATCAGGTATATCCGGACAAGAATATCACATTTAAGGTAGATGCCAGGAGAGGAGATAAGCAGTATCCTGTAAGTTCTGAGCAGATCAACCGTGATATGGGTGAGGCAATCTTAGATGCTTTCCCAGAGATGAAGGTAGATGTACATCATCCGGATGTTCTCCTTCGTGTGGAGATCCGTCAGAAGGTAAACCTGTTCTCCCTGATGATCCCGGGACCGGGTGGTATGCCTATCGGTACCAATGGTCAGGCAATGCTGCTGCTTTCCGGTGGTATTGACAGCCCGGTTGCAGGTTATATGATCGCAAAGCGAGGTGTTAAGATCGACGCTGTTTATTTCCATGCGCCGCCATACACCAGTGAGAGAGCAAAGCAGAAGGTAGTTGACCTGGCTAATCTGGTAGCACGTTATTCCGGCCCGATCAATCTTCATGTAGTTAATTTTACAGATATCCAGCTTTATATTTATGAGCAGTGCCCTCATGAGGAGCTGACTATCATTATGCGCCGGTATATGATGCGTATTGCACAGGCGATCGCTGAAAAGACCGGTTCCATTGCACTGATCACAGGCGAGAGTATCGGACAGGTGGCTTCCCAGACGTTACAGTCACTGGCTTCTACCAATGAAGTGTGCACCATGCCTGTTTTCCGTCCGGTGATTGGATTTGACAAGCAGGAGATCGTGGATGTTTCTGAGAAGATCGGTACTTATGAGACTTCCATCCAGCCATATGAGGACTGCTGCACGATTTTCGTAGCAAAGCACCCGGTTACCAAGCCAAATCTTAAGGTGATCAGAAATTCTGAGCGTCATCTGGAAGAGAAGATCGATGAGATGGTGAAGACTGCGTTAGATACAGTGGAAGTTATTGCTTGCCGCGGCGAGGTTTAAGGTTGCTGGCTGAAGTATTTGCGAGGGGGTTCTTCATTCTATAAAACATTGTTCGCTGGCCTTCGCTTGCGTCAGTTCGCCTGTGCCGGACTGCGTCCGTTACGGACGTACGGCTGCGCTCGGGATGCGTACAATCGCTTTATTGAAAGCGGCCCCTGCAACGTTATTTCTGGCTAAAAGTCCCCGCCCCTGTAGGGCGGGAAGTGATGTATAAAAAAAGAGAGCCGCATTCCCGCGGCTCCCTTCTAACTTTAACATTAAACTCAGTCGATGATGTATGGAGAAAGTGTAGAAAGAATGCTGTCTACGTCATTTTCTGCATGGATGTTCAGATCGATCGGCTTGGACAGATCCAGGCTGAAGATACCCATAATAGATTTTGCGTCGATGACATATCTGCCGGAAACCAGATCAAAATCAACATCGAACTTAGCTAAATCATTTACGAAAGATTTAACCTTATCAATGGAATTTAATGAAATTCTAACTGTTTTCATAGGAAGCCCCTCCTTGTGTGGTATGTAAATCATTTTTGCAGAATAAAACTGCTTACTTTTAATACTAAAGGTCAGTGGTATAAAAGTCAATAGTGAGATTGTATGAAAAATCAGGAAGAAACGGGAAAAGTTATAATTGTAAATATTTGGAAAAATCAGGAGGTTATATTATGCCAAAAGCAGCCCTTCACAATCTGGGGTGCAAAGTAAATGCTTATGAAACAGAAGCCATGGAGCAGCAGTTAAAGGAAAGAGGTTATGAGATCGTTCCTTTTGATGAGAAGGCGGATGTTTATATTATCAATACATGTTCTGTTACCAATATTGCGGACCGCAAATCAAGACAGATGCTCCATCGTGCAAAGAAGCTGAATCCGGAATCTGTAGTGGTGGCAGCAGGCTGTTATGTGCAGGTGGCATCGGAAGAGTTGAAGAAAGATGCCAGCGTGGATATTGTAATTGGAAACAATAAGAAGGCAGAGCTTGCAGATATTCTGGATGAATATTTAGGCAATGTCCATGAGGAAGAGGAGGCAGAGGTATTTGTAACGGACCTTTCCCATGGCAGTGATTATGAGGCCCTTCATTTAGAGCAGCCTTCTGACCATACAAGAGCTTTTATCAAGGTCCAGGATGGCTGTAATCAGTTCTGCAGCTATTGCATCATCCCTTATGCCAGAGGCAGGGTGCGCAGCAGAAGCCGTGAAGATGTAGTGAAAGAGATCACAGGACTGGTGGCACAGGGATATAAAGAAGCGGTTCTTACAGGAATTCATTTAAGCTCTTATGGAATTGAGCATATGGAAGGAAATCCTGTAAGCCAGGGTGACTGGAACCACAGGGAGTTACTGGCTCTGATCCGTGAAGTCCATGAGATTGAAGGCCTGGAGCGCATCCGCCTGGGATCACTGGAGCCGCGTATTATTACAGAAGAGTTTGCTAAAAGTCTGGCAGAGCTTCCTAAGTTCTGTCCTCATTTCCACCTGTCTTTACAGAGCGGCTGTGACAGCGTTTTAAAACGGATGAACCGTCATTATACCACAGAAGATTATTTAAGACGGTGTGAGATCCTGCGTAAATATTTTAAGCGCCCGGCTATTACTACGGATGTGATCGTAGGCTTTCCGGGAGAGACAGAGGAAGAGTTTGATATTACGGAAAAGTATCTGGAAAAAGTGCATTTTTATGAGATGCATGTGTTTAAATATTCCAGAAGAGCCGGTACAAAGGCAGCAGCCATGCCGGATCAGATCCCGGAACAGATCAAGGGAGTCCGTTCTGACCGCTTATTAGCTTTGGAACAGAAGATGTCAGAGGAGTTCAGAAAAGGATTTATTGGTGAGAAGGTTTCTGTTCTTTTTGAGGAAATGATAACAGTAGATGGAAAAGAGTATCTGGTGGGACATACGCCAGAGTATGTGAAAGCAGCTCTTCCTAAGGAAGAATGTGAGAAGATGCATGCTGCTTCCGGTGTTATTTTAGAGGCAGAAGCAAAAGATCTTCTGACTTCCGATATACTTCTGTTAAAAAATACTATTGCCGAATAGAAAAATATAGAGTAGAATATATAAGAATACGTAAAGGACGTGATGATATGGGCAATATAAAAGAAACACAGTATTTTCAGGCTGTTCAGGACAAAAAGGTAGAAGTAAGCGATGTACTGGAGCAGGTGTATATTGCCTTGACAGAAAAAGGATATAACCCTGTAAATCAGATCGTAGGTTATATTATGTCTGGGGATCCTACCTATATTACCAGCCACAAGGGAGCCAGAAGCCTTATTATGAAGGTGGAAAGAGATGAGATCCTGGAAGAACTGATGGCGGTATATATTGACGCCCGTTTAAAATAGGGCAGCCGGGAAAATAGGGTCAGGGAGTGGGATGCTCTCTGGTTTAACGTCCATTAAAGTCTCTGTTTAGGGACTTTTTATGGGCGTTGATTTTTTTCTGTAATGATGATCACAAACGCAGTTTTTGTGTTTGTTGGTGTACTGTATTGTTGAGTAAGCTGTTTGGAGAAATATCAATAATGCGGTACACTAGTTTTAGTGTGCGCGGAGGAATTGAATATGAGGATCATGGGGCTTGATTATGGCTCAAAAACAGTAGGGGTAGCAGTGTGCGATCCCCTGGGAATTACTGCACAGGCAGTAGAGACCATTACCAGAAAGGATGAAAACAAGCTGCGTCAGACCCTTGCCAGGATCGAAGCACTGGCGAAAGAGTATGGGGTAGAAAAGTTCGTTCTTGGTTATCCTAAAAATATGAATAATACAGTGGGGGACCGTGCACAGAAGTCAGAAGAACTGAAAGCGGCTTTAGAGCGTAGAACAGGGCTTCCTGTGGAGCTGTGGGACGAACGTCTTACAACTGTAGCAGCAGAGCGTGTCCTTATGGAAAGCGGTGTCCGCCGTGAACACAGAAAAGAGTCGGTAGACCAGATCGCAGCAGCAATGATCCTTCAGGGATATTTAGATCATCTGTCCATGACGAAAAAAGAAGACGGAGAGAACAATGGATAAGCCAATGAATGAAAGAGAAGACTGCATTACGATGATAACAGATTCAGGAGAATCTGTAGATTTTTACGTATTGGAAGAAACAAGGATCCATGGAAAAGATTATCTGCTGGTAACGGATGCGCCAGAGGATGAGGATGGAGAATGTTATATTTTAAAGGATGTATCCGGTGAAAATGACAGTGAAGCTTTATTTGAGTTCGTGGAAGATGACAGAGAACTGGATGGAGTTATGGGCATTTTTGAAGAGTTATTAAAGGATGCAGACGTGGAATTAGAGAAATAATGTAGGAGGAATCAGCTTGAGTTTAGAAGAGAACGTGAATGAAAATGTAAAACCTGAGATCAGTGCAGAAAAAAAAGAAGAAAATGGTAACGGCGAAAATCGTGAAGAAGGGGCAAAACCAGCCAGAAGACCACAGTACAGAAGACCGAGACGTGGGCAAAGAGTGCCAAAAGCTGTAAAAGTGGAAGAAAAAGAAGGAACAGAAAACGCAGGAGCTGCAGAGCCGAAAACAGAAGAAAGACGTAAACCTGCTCAGGCAAGAGGAAGACAGCAGGGAAACAGAAGGTCCCTTCCGGCTGTAAAAGAAGCAGGAGAGAGAAAAGCACCTGTAAGAAAACCTTCCAGAAACAACCAGAAAGAAGCAAAGAGTAAATTAAAGATCATACCTTTAGGCGGTTTAGAGCAGATCGGTATGAACATTACCGCATTTGAGTATGAAGATTCCATTATTGTTGTAGACTGCGGTCTTGCATTCCCGGGAGATGATATGTTAGGTATTGACCTGGTGATCCCGGATGTATCTTATTTAAAGCAGAATATTGATAAGGTAAAGGGTTTTGTGATCACTCATGGACATGAGGACCATATTGGCGCACTGCCATATATTTTACAGCAGGTGAATGTGCCGATCTATGGTACAAAGCTGACCATTGCCTTAATTGAACATAAATTAAAAGAGCATAACCTGTTAAAGACTACCAAGCGTAAGGTAATGAAGCATGGACAGTCTGTTAATCTGGGATGCTTCCGCGTAGAATTTATTAAGACCAATCACAGTATCCAGGACGCTTCCGCCCTTGCAATCTTCTCACCGGTTGGTATTGTTCTTCATACAGGTGACTTTAAGATCGACTACACACCTGTTTTTGGTGATCCTATTGATCTGCAGCGTTTTGCAGAGCTGGGTAAAAAAGGTGTTCTTGCTATGCTAGCAGACAGTACCAATGCTACCAGACCTGGATTTACCATGTCTGAGCGCAGCGTAGGAAAGACCTTTGATACTATTTTTGCGGAACATACCAATCGCCGTATTATCGTAGCTACTTTTGCGTCTAACGTAGACCGTGTACAGCAGGTAGTAAATACTGCTTATAAATATGGCCGTAAGGTAGTAGTAGAAGGCCGCAGTATGGTGACGATCATAGATATTGCCAGTGAGTTAGGTTATATCAATATCCCGGAAGGCACTCTGATCGATATTGACCAGTTAAAGAATTATCCGCCTGAGTCTACGGTACTGATCACAACAGGAAGCCAGGGTGAGTCCATGGCTGCTCTGTCCCGTATGGCAGCAAGCATCCACAAGAAGGTATCCATCGTACCTGGTGATGTGGTAGTATTAAGTTCTACTCCGATCCCTGGAAATGAGAAGGCAGTAGCAAATGTGATCAATGAGCTTTCTGCAAAGGGTGCAAAGGTGATCTGCCAGGATACCCATGTTTCCGGACATGCATGTCAGGAAGACTTAAAGCTGATCTATTCCCTGGTACATCCGAAATTTGCCATCCCGGTACATGGTGAGTTCCGCCACAGAATGGCGCAGAAGGAACTGGCTGAGTACATGGGTGTTCAGAAGGGGAATGCATTACTGGTAAATTCCGGTGATGTGGTATCTTTGGATGAAGACAGCTGTCAGGTAACCGATCATGTAGCCTGCGGCGCCATCCTGGTTGACGGACTTGGGGTTGGCGATGTAGGAAATATCGTATTAAGAGACAGACAGAACCTGGCTCAGAATGGTATCATCGTTGTAGTACTGACACTGGAGAAACATTCCAACCAGCTGCTTTCCGGTCCGGATATCGTATCCAGAGGCTTTGTATATGTAAGAGAGTCTGAGGATTTATTAGAGGAAGCTCACAATGTGGTTGCAGATGCAGTAGCAGACTGCTTAGACCGCCACGTAAGCGACTGGGGCAAGATCAAGAACATTATTAAAGACAGCTTAAGCGATTTCTTATGGAAGCGTATGAAGAGAAATCCTATGATCTTACCGATCATTATGGAAGTGTAAGAAGGAGGCGAAGAAGCATGAGCAGCCGTACAAGAGAGATCAACAAAATAACCATGGCGATCATCCGTATTTCGGTAAAGCTGATGCTTCTTGCCCTTTTGATCCTTCTTTTATATGAAGCAGTGATCCGGGGGTATGCTTTTGGCCATGCGGTGTTTTATGCAGAGGCAGTGGAAGCAGCTCCGGGTCATGATATTACTGTAGTGGTAAAAGACGGGGAAGATGTGTCACAGGCAGCTGATGAGCTGGAGAAAAAGGGTCTGATCAAAAATATCTATGCCTTTTTATTCCAGAGTCGTTTTTATGATTATGATAAGATATACCCGGGAACCTATACGTTCAATACTTCCATGACTTCCAAGGAGATCCTTCAAAAACTGAGCGAAAAGCCGGAAAATGAAGAGGACGAAAAATCCGGGGATAAATCAGGGAGCACAAAAACAACACAAAAGAGCGCAGATCAGAGTACTGAAAAATCAGAAAGTGATCAGCAAAAACGTCAGTCAGACCTTCAGACAGAAGAAGCAAATGCAGCAGATCCTGCAAAGAGCACCCTTTCATCGGGAGAAGCCCAGGCAGATGCGCATTCCTATTCTGGTGAAGATGAGGAAGAAGGCGGCTGGATCGAAGATGTGACAGAGGACGGACAAAATGATCGTAGATAACAGGATTACAGAATATCTTCATTCCCTGGAAACAAGCAGGGGAGAACTTCTGGATACAATTGAAAAAAAGGCGATTGAAGACGGAGTTCCTATTATCCGCAGTGAGACAGCCGCCCTGCTTAGAAGCCTGACAGCAGCATTAAGACCGGAAAATATTCTGGAGATCGGAACGGCTGTAGGTTATTCTGCGTTACAGATGTGTCAGGTGATGCCGGAAAACTGCCATATCACTACCATTGAAAAATACGAAAAACGTATTCCTGAGGCGAAAGAAAATTTTAGAAAAGCCGGGGAAGAAAGCCGCATTACCTTTTTAGAGGGAGATGCGGATATGTGGCTGAAAGAATTAAAAGGAAAACAGTTTGATCTGGTATTTATGGATGCAGCGAAAGGACAGTATTTAAACTGGCTGCCTCTGCTGTTAGACCTGATGCCTGTAGGAGCCGTGCTTATTTCCGATAATGTGCTCCAGGATGGGGATGTAGTCCAGTCCCGTTTTGCAGTGCAGCGCAGGAACCGTACCATCCACAGCAGGATGCGTGAGTATCTGTATGAATTAAAGCATATGGAAGAATTTGAAACAGCGGTGATCCCTATAGGAGATGGAGTGACCATCAGTACCAGGATCAGATAGGAGAAGATAGATAAATGAGAAAGACAGAGTTATTAATACCGGCAGGCAGTCTGGATGTATTAAAAACAGCCGTTATTTACGGTGCGGATGCCGTATATATAGGAGGAGAGGCTTTTGGATTGAGAGCCAAAGCACATAACTTCTCCTTAGAGGACATGAAAGAGGGAATTGCCTTTGCCCATGCGCATGATGTTAAGGTCTATGTAACAGCCAATATTCTGGCTCATAATCAGGACCTGCCAGGGGTGGAGGCTTATTTTGAAGAATTAAAGGAAGTGGGACCAGATGCACTGATCATTTCTGATCCAGGTGTATTTGAGATCGCAAAGAGAGTACTTCCGGATACAGAACTTCATGTAAGCACACAGGCAAATAATACCAACTACGGCACATATCTGTTCTGGAACCGTATGGGTGCAAAGCGTGTGGTTTCCGCAAGAGAGCTTTCTTTAGCTGAGATCAAGGAGATCCGCTCTCATATCCCGGATGATATGGAGATTGAAAGTTTCATCCATGGTGCTATGTGCATTTCCTATTCCGGAAGATGTCTGCTGAGTAACTTCTTTACAGGTCGTGACGCCAACCAGGGTGCCTGTACCCATCCATGCCGCTGGAAATATTCCATTGTAGAAGAGACCAGACCGGGAGAGTACATGCCTGTATATGAAAATGAAAGAGGCACTTATATCTTTAACTCCAAGGACCTTTGCATGATCGAGCATGTTCCGGAGCTGATCGATGCGGGAATTGACAGCTTTAAGATCGAAGGACGTATGAAGACAGCTTTGTATGTAGCGACTGTAGCAAGAACCTACCGCAAAGCCATTGATGATTATCTGAAAGATCCGAAGCTTTATGAGGCAAATATGGAATGGTACAAGGAAGAGATCGGAAAATGTACCTACCGTGAATTTACTACAGGTTTCTACTTTGGAAAGCCGGGAAGTGATGCCCAGATCTACAACAGCAATACTTATGTAAAGAATTATACCTATCTTGGCACAGTGGAAGAGGCGGACGGAAAAGGTCGTTGCCGCATTGAACAGAAAAATAAGTTCTCTGTAGGCGAGACCATTGAGATCATGAAGCCGGACGGTCGAAATCTGGAAGTAGTTGTAAAGAGCATCTGCGATGAAGATGGAAATGAGCAGGAAAGTGCTCCACATCCAAAACAGATCCTGTGGGTAGATTTAGGAGCAGATGTGGATAAGTATGATATTCTCCGCAAAAAAGAGGATAATTAATAATTGTTAAAATATAGCTGAATGATAAAAAGGAGGTGCTCTATGGCAGATATGATCCTGTTGGGACTGGCGATCATCTGTACTGCATATTTTATGGTTATTGTTTTTTATGCAGGTATGGGAACCTCCTTTGCCTTTATCTGGCTTTTCTTTGCTGCTCTTTGTGTATTTCTTGTATATGGAAAATGGTATTACAGGAAAAATATGGACCGCATCCCACAGTGGGTGCCGGTGAGCATTGTTACTACCTGTATTGCCGGTGTGGTCATTATGGCAGCCCTTTGTATCATGGTGTTTATGGGAGCGGCAGCCAGTGAAGAAAGGGACCTTGACTATGTGATCGTTTTGGGAGCCAGAGTCAAGGAACATACAGTAAGCAATTCTTTAAAAAAGAGGCTGGATAAGGCCATTGAATATGCAGAGAAAAATCCGGAAACCTATCTGGTGCTGTCAGGAGGCAAAGGACCGGATGAACCTGTATCAGAAGCCCAGGCTATGTACCAGTATCTGGTATACAACGGCGTAAGACCCAGTCAGCTTCTTTTGGAAGAACATTCCGTAAGCACAGTGGAAAATCTGGCATACAGCAAGATCATCATTGACAGCCACAGGGAAGTGATCCGTCATCAGAGAGAAGAAAGAAACCGCCTGACATTTCAACGGGAACCAAAAGGCGGTTATCTTATTGCAGCGGACAAACCTCTGGATGTGGGTGTCCTTACCAGTAATTTCCATGTATACAGAGCCTGCATGATTGCAAAAAAATGGGGTTTTGAAAATGTCTACGGCATCAGCGCCCAGTCAGACCCTGTGCTGTTTATCCATTTGTGTGTGCGTGAATGTGCATCCATAGTAAAGGACAGAATAATGGGAAACATGTAAGGGCCCCAGAAGAAAAACAAGCGTCTGCAAAGCAGACATTTGTTTTTCTTGGGCCCTTAACGAGCAAACCGTCTGCGTAAGCAGACAGTGGAGCGCGAAGCGCGTGTTTGCGAGTCTACTAACGAACGAACAACCAGCCTGCGCAAGCAGACAGTGGAGCGCGAAGCGCGTGTTTGCGAGTCTACTAACGAACGAACAACCAGCCTGCGATAGCAGGCAGTAAAGCACGAAGTGCGAGGTTGTGAGTGACCGGGACGCGACATCCCTCACGCAAGGGATTTCCCAGCCTCATGGAAAACCAAACAAGATAGGAGACCAATTCAAAATGAACAGACAGCAGATGCTTGAAAAAGTAGAAAACCTTTCTGCCTACGAGGTAAAAGACCGTCGTTTTGTAGAAGAGATGAATTCCGAAGGAATGGTGCTGGAACATAGAAAAAGCGGTGCCAGACTGTTCCTCATGAGCAACGAAGACGACAACAAAGTATTTTCAATCGGCTTCAGAACACCGCCTGCGGACAGTACCGGACTGCCTCATATCCTGGAGCACAGCGTACTGGAAGGTTCTGAAAAGTTTCCGGTAAAAGATCCCTTTGTAGAGTTAGTAAAAGGTTCCTTAAATACCTTCTTAAATGCAATGACTTATCCGGACAAGACCGTATATCCGGTAGCCAGTTGCAATGATAAAGATTTCCAGAACCTGATGGATGTATATTTAGACGGTGTATTCCATCCGTCCATTTACAGAGAGCCAAAGATCTTCAAACAGGAAGGCTGGCATTATGAACTGCCTTCAGAGGATGCACCTCTTACTGTCAATGGTGTTGTATACAATGAGATGAAAGGTGCTTTTTCCTCACCGGAAAGCGTGCTGGAGCGTTTCACTTCATCAGTCCTTTTTCCAGATACCCCGTACAGCAATGAGTCTGGCGGTGACCCGGCAGTGATCCCCAACTTAAGCTATGAGCAGTTCATCCAATTCCACAAAGACTATTATCATCCGGCAAACAGCTATATCTATCTTTATGGCGATATGGATATGGAAGAAAAGCTTTTATGGCTGGATAAAGAATATTTATCTGCCTATGACAAAAAGGACTTTACCTTAGACTCTTCCATTGCATTACAGAAGCCATTTACAGAACCAGTTGAAAAAGAGACCACCTATTCTGTTACTGCGAATGAAGGTACAGAAGACAACACCTACTTATCTCTGAACACAGTGGTAGGAACAGATACAGATCCAATCCTCTATGTTGCATTCCAGATCCTGGACTACACGCTCATCAGCGCTCCGGGAGCACCATTAAAGCAGGCTCTGATCGATGCACATATTGGTCAGGATATTATGGGCGGCTATGAAAATGGTATTTTACAGCCTTATTTCTCTGTTGTGGCTAAGAATGCAAATAAAGAGCAGAAGGGTGAATTTTTATCCGTTGTAAAAGGCACTTTGAGAAAACTGGCTGATCAGGGAATTGACAAAAAGAGCCTGTTAGCAGGTTTAAATTACTATGAATTCCGTTACAGGGAAGCAGATTATGGTTCTGCTCCAAAGGGACTGATGTACGGTTTATGGTCTATGGACAGCTGGCTGTATGATGCAGATCCAATGCTTCACTTACAGTATCAGAAGACCTTCGATTATCTGAAAAAAGCAGCCCAGGAAGGCTATTTTGAGCAGCTTATCAAAGATTATCTCTTAGATAACCCTCATGAGGCAGTTGTGATCGTAAGCCCTGAAATTGACCTGACTGCAAGGGAAGATGCAGAACTGGCAGAGCGTCTGGCAAAGTATAAAGACTCCTTAAGCAGTGAACAGGTAAAAGCCCTGGTAAAAGAGACGGCAGAGCTGAAAGCATACCAGGAAGAACCTTCCACAAAAGAGGATCTGGAGAAGATCCCAATGCTTGGAAGAGAAGATATCAAACGCCAGTCAGAACCGTTTTCCTACAAAGTAAAAGAGGAAGAGAAAACCACGGTTGTCCACAGTCCAATGTTCACTTCCGGTATTGCTTATATCAAACTGCTTTTTGATATGAATGTGATCCCGAAAGAGGATCTGCCTTATGCATCCCTTTTAAAGTCTGTTTTAGGCTATGTGGATACAGAAAATTTTACCTACCGGGATCTTACCAGTGAGATCCATTTAAACAGCGGCGGACTGGACTTTTATGTTTCTTCCTGGGAAGACCTGAATGAAAAGGGTGCTTTTAAGGGGGCATTTACAGCAGGCATCAAGGTTCTTTATGAAAAAGTAGGTTTTGCTTTTGACATTATCAAAGAGATCCTTACAGCTTCTAAATTAGATGATGAGAAACGTCTGGGTGAGATCTTAGATGAGATGCGTTCCAGATCCAGAATGCGCTTGGAAGGCGCTTCCCACAGCGCAGCAGTTGCAAGAGCCTGCTCCTATTTCTCACCGGTAAGAGCCTTTGACGATATGACAGGCGGAATTGAATATTTCCATTTCCTGGAAAAAACAGCAGATGCCTACAGCAAGGATGAGAAATTCCGTAAGGAACTGGTCAGAAAGTTGAAGGAAACAGCAGAAAAATTGTTTGCAGCAGATAATCTTATGGTAGGTTATACAGCAGACGAGGAAGGCTACAAGGCTCTTCCGGAAGAATTAAAGAAATTCAAGGCTGCATTAAGTGATAAACCAAGCAGGAGATATGCTTTTGAATTTGTGCCGGAGCTGAAAAACGAAGGCTTTAAGACCTCTTCCAAGGTAAATTATGTGGCACGCTGCGGTTCTTTTGACGCAGAAGCTTACACTGGTGCCCTGGAAGTATTAAAGGTCATCATGAACTACGAATATTTATGGCAGAACCTGCGCGTGATCGGCGGCGCCTATGGCTGTATGAGTAATTTTGGAAGAAGCGGAACCGGCTGTCTGGTATCCTACAGAGATCCAAAGCTTGCAGCTACAGATAAGATCTACGAAGGTATCCCGGAATATTTAAAGAACTTCTCCATTGATGAGAGGGATATGACAAAATATGTGATCGGTGCCATGAGCAGCGTAGATACACCATTAAGCCCGGCAGTAAAAGGTTCCAGAAACCTGACTGCCTATTTATCCGGAATTACCGATGAAATGGTACAGAAAAAGAGAGAACAGATCCTGGATGTGACCCAGGAGGATATCCGCGCATTGGCAGATATCCTGGAGTCCATCTTAAAAACAGGTGCTTTCTGTGTCATTGGAAATGAACAGCAGATCGAAGCAGATAAAAACATGTTCAAAGAAGTGAAAGAACTGTTTCACTAATTCATAAACAGTACTTTATGAGTACGTATATATTAAACAGGAGAAAAGAATGGAAGATAACAAACAGAAAAAATCAGGTTTTGTAACACTGATCGGACGTCCAAATGTTGGAAAATCCACACTGATGAACCACCTGATCGGTCAGAAGATCGCAATTACTTCTGATAAGCCTCAGACGACCAGAAACAGGATCCAGACCGTTTACACTGACGACAGAGGTCAGATCGTTTTCCTTGATACCCCAGGTATCCACAAGGCAAAAAACAAGCTGGGCGAGTACATGGTCAATGTAGCGGAACACACATTAAAGGAAGTTGATGTGGTCTTATGGCTGGTTGAGCCTACTACCTTTATCGGTGCAGGAGAACGCCATATTGCAGAGCAGCTTTCAAAAGTGAACACACCTGTGATCCTGGTCATCAACAAGATTGACACGATTAAAGTGCAGGAAGAGATCCTGACCTTTATCGCTGCTTATAAAGATGTATGTGATTTCGCAGAGATCGTGCCATTATCCGCTTTAAAAGACAAAAATACAGATGTGCTTTTAGAACAGATCTTTAAGTATCTGCCTTATGGACCTCAGTTTTATGATGAAGATACAGTAACAGACCAGCCAATGCGCCAGATCGCAGCAGAGCTGATCCGTGAAAAGGCACTGCGTCTGTTAGATGATGAGATCCCTCATGGAATTGCCGTTGTCATTGAACAGATGAAAGAGCGTCCAAACGGTATTATTGATATTGAAGCAAGTATTGTCTGCGAGCGCGAGTCCCACAAGGGCATCATCATCGGAAAAGGCGGCTCCATGTTAAAGAAGATCGGTACAGTAGCCCGCCGTGAGATTGAAAACATGATGGAGACCAAGGTCAACCTCCAACTCTGGGTAAAGGTTAGAAAAGAGTGGAGAGACAGCGAGCTTTACATGAAGAATTACGGATATAATCAGAAAGACGTATAGACGTATATATAATAGAAATTGCATAGACGTAAGAATGTGCATTAAATGACAGATCTTGCAGATTAAATGTACTCTCGGAGTCTTTTCTGCACTTGCCTTTGCGGCCGATTTTCCGCCATTTGCACCCGAATTTCATCAACGTACGCACCGCGTACGCCTCAGAAATTTGGGCACAACTGACAAAAAATCTTCTCGCAAAATCAAGTACAAAAAGATTCCGAGAGTACATGAAATAAGAAAGGAGGGCGCAGCATGCGGGATGTTTTAAGTGTTACAGGAATGGTCCTTTTAAGCGCACCCTCCGGTGACTATGACAGACGGCTGGTGCTTCTGACCCGGGAAAAAGGAAAGATAACCGCCTTTGCTCATGGTGTGAGAAGACCGGGAAGCAGCCTGATGGCAGCAAGCCGGCCTTTTTCTTTTGGAACCTTTCAGGTATATGAAGGAAGATCTGCCTACAATCTCCAGTCTGCCCAGATCACCAATTACTTTGATGAGTTGTCAGCAGATATGGAAGGAGCCTGCTATGGGGCTTATTTTCTGGAAGTGGCTTCCTGGCTTTCCGATGAAAATATGGACGGAACGGAGCTTTTAAATCTTTTGTATGTGTCTTTAAAGGCATTAAGCAAAGAGGCTCTGCCAAATCCGCTGGTACGGCGCATTTTTGAACTTCGTGCCATGGTCATTAATGGTGTGTATACACAGGAGCCGGAAGGAAGAGTGTCGGAGTCCTGCGTTTATGCGTGGCAGTATGTGATCGCGACTCCCTTAGGTTCCCTGTATACATTTACACTGAAAGAAGATGTTTTGAGGGAATTTTCCAGGGAAGTGCAGCATGCCATGGATGAATACATACACCATGAGTTTAAGTCCTTAGAGATCCTGGAAGTGCTCTCCGGGGGAAAAACGGCCCGTCCGGTTAGCTGAAAATGAGCTAAAGGGCTTGAAATTATGCCATTCAGAGGATATAATATGCCATATGTCTGAAAGGAATTAGGAAGAGAATGAAGAAAAAACTTCTTGCGGCGGCTGTTGTTCTGACAGCAGTGCTTATGCTTGGAGGCTGCGAAGGCTTATCTGCAAAAAACGCAAAAGGACCGGAAACAGAAGAAAGCTGTCTTTATATTACAAAAGATGGTAACCTTCAGTGGGTCAGCGTGGAAACGTATGAAGGCGGCAGCTATTCCAAAGAGGAACTTTTAGACTTTGCATCTGAAAAGATAAAGGAATACAATGAAGCCAATGGGACAGAAAGCTCAAAAGAGCCGGTAACTCTGGTTTCAGGAAGTCTGGAAAAGGGAAAAGCAGTTCTTATCACCTCTTATGACAGTGGGGAAAGTCTTGTGGACTTTGCCAGTGAAATAGGAGATGATACCATGCCTTTTACGGAAATTAAAACCGGCACACCGAAGGAACTTTCAGAAGATCTGAAAGCTGCAGGTGTGGACTATGAAGCTGCTTTGGCGACCGGTTCCTTTGCTGTTGTTTTACAGGGAGAAGGAATGGTCCAGACAGAGGCTGACTTGCTGGATGCAGACGGAGGCTGTGATGTCCATGACGGACATTTTATAAAGACAGGTTCCGGAACAAGTGTAATCGTAACTAAGTAAAAATGGCAGTTTGCAGATGAGTGGTCCACGGATCTGCAGAATGCTTGTAAAGAGAGAGGATACTGATATGGAAAAGACAATGGAAAAAATCGTAGCTCTTGCAAAAAACAGAGGTTTTGTATATCCAGGTTCTGAGATCTATGGCGGTCTTGCAAATACCTGGGATTACGGTAATCTGGGCGTTGAGCTGAAGAACAACGTAAAGAAAGCCTGGTGGCAGAAATTCGTACAGGAAAGCCCTTATAACGTAGGTGTTGACTGTGCCATCTTAATGAACTCCCAGACATGGGTAGCCAGCGGACATCTGGGCGGTTTCTCCGATCCTCTGATGGACTGTAAGCAGTGTAAAGAACGTTTCCGCGCTGACAAGCTGATCGAAGATTATAACGATGAGCATGGCATTGAGATCGAAGGTTCTGTAGACGGCTGGTCCCAGGAACAGATGAAGCAGTACATCGAAGACAAGCATATCTGCTGCCCAAGCTGTGGTGCTCACGACTTTACAGATATCCGTCAGTTCAACCTGATGTTCAAGACATTCCAGGGTGTAACCGAGGATGCTAAGAATACTGTATACCTTCGTCCAGAGACTGCTCAGGGTATTTTTGTAAACTTCAAGAATGTACAGAGAACTTCCAGAAAGAAAGTTCCATTTGGTATCGGACAGATCGGTAAGTCCTTCCGTAACGAGATCACACCTGGTAACTTTACTTTCCGTACCAGAGAGTTTGAGCAGATGGAGCTTGAATTCTTCTGCAAACCAGGTACTGACCTTGAGTGGTTTGCTTACTGGAAACAGTACTGCATCGACTGGCTGCAGAAATTAGGCATTAAGCCAGATGAAATGCGTGCAAGAGACCATTCTCCAGAAGAACTGTGCTTCTACAGCAAGGCTACTACTGACCTGGAATTCCAGTTCCCATTTGGCTGGGGCGAGCTTTGGGGTATTGCAGACAGAACTGACTATGATCTGACCCAGCATCAGACTGTATCCGGACAGGATATGACTTACTTTGATGATGAGAGCAAGGAAAAATATATCCCATATGTAATCGAGCCTTCACTGGGTGCTGACCGTGTAACCTTAGCATTCCTGTGTGCAGCATATGACGAAGAAGAGATCGGAGAAGGTGATGTAAGAACTGTCCTTCACTTCCACCCGGCTCTGGCACCTGTAAAGGTAGGCGTTCTGCCACTGTCCAAGAAGTTAAACGAAGGAGCAGAAAAGGTATACGCTGAACTGAGCAAGTACTTCAACTGCGAATTCGATGACAGAGGAAACATCGGTAAGCGTTACAGAAGACAGGATGAGATCGGTACTCCATTCTGCGTAACCTATGACTTTGACTCTGAAGAAGACCATGCAGTAACTGTCCGTGACAGAGACACCATGGAGCAGGTTCGTATCCCGATCGCTGAGTTAAAGGATTACTTTGCTGATAAGTTTATGTTCTAATTGAGATTTAAGTTAAACTTTAAATTAAAAATGCCCGTTTTCCTGTTTTGGGGAAGCGGGCATTTTGCTATGTATATTGAGAACGCGCCAGTGACGTGTTCGCTGATTTTAGAATGATTTTATAAATGATAGTGAGGAAGTATGATATAATGAGTCCATTGGAGGTCCTTACTTATGAAACTAAAGACCCGCTTAGCGGTTGCATTTATGATCATCACCATTGTTCCCATGCTTCTTATTTTTGTGTCCTTTTTTGCCATCAATGATCATCAGGCACGTTCCTTTACAAAAGAGTATGGTCTGACGGAACAGGTGGATCTTTTAAATGGTAATTCTACCCAGGTATTTAACCGTCTGACCCGCCGGGTACAGCAGGTGATCCGGGAAGAACTGGATAAAAAGCCTGAATTATATGAAGACAGCAGTCATTTAGATGAGGTCAATGCGGAACTTCAGAAGCATTATGCTTATCTGGTAGTGCGAAAGGGAACCGACATCATTTATTTTGGTGATGCAGACGAGGAAAATAAGACCCAGCTGTGTGAGCAGCTGCCGGAATTTGATATCCTTCAGGGAGATTTAGAGGGCGGTATCTACTTAGACGGCGAGAGCCAGCATCTGGTAAAGCAGATGGATTTTCAGTTCCCGGATAAGACAGAAGGAAGCGTATTTATTATTTCCAATGTAGATGATCTGCTGCCGGAAGTAAAATCCATGATCCGGGAAATGCTCTTTTTAGGTGTTATGATCCTTCTGATCGCCGGAATTACCCTGACGTTCTGGGTTTATCAGTCTATTTTAAGCCCCTTAAACAAGCTTCAGGAAGCTACCAAGAAGATCCGCGACGGCAATCTGGAATTTACCCTGGATGTGGACGCAGATGATGAAATCGGCCATCTTTGCCAGGACTTTGAAGAAATGCGTATGCGCTTAAAAGAAAGTGCAGAGGAAAAAGTCCAGTATGACAAAGAAAGCAAAGAGCTGATCAGCAATATTTCCCATGACTTAAAGACACCGATCACAGCTATTAAGGGCTATGTGGAAGGTATTATGGACGGAGTGGCATCTTCACCGGAAAAGCTGGATAAATACATCAGGACCATTTATAATAAAGCTAATGACATGGACCGCCTCATCGATGAGCTGACATTCTATTCTAAGATCGATACCAACAAGATCCCATATACATTCTCCAAGATCAATGTTTCCCAGTATTTCAGGGACTGCGTGGAAGAAGTGGGACTGGATATGGAAGCAAGAGGTATTGAACTGGGATATTTTAACTACGTAGATGAAGACGTAGTGGTCATTGCCGATGCAGAGCAGATGAAGCGTGTGATCAACAATATCATCAGCAATTCTGTGAAATATCTGGACAAGAAAAAAGGTATTATCAATATCCGCATCAAGGATGACGGGGATTTCATCCAGGTGGAGATCGAGGACAATGGAAAAGGAATTGCAGCCAAAGATCTGCCAAATATCTTTGACCGGTTCTACCGCACCGACTCTTCCAGAAATTCTTCCCAGGGCGGAAGCGGTATCGGTCTGTCCATTGTGCGAAAGATCATTGAGGATCACGGTGGCCGTATCTGGGCTACCAGTAAAGAGGGAATCGGAACAGAGGTGCACTTTGTTTTAAGAAAATATCAGGAGGTTGTGCAGGAATGAGTAAAATACTGATCGTAGAAGATGAGGAAAGCATTGCAGAGCTGGAAAAGGATTATCTGGAGCTGTCAGGCTTTGAAGTAGAAATAGAAAATAATGGTACAGACGGTTTAGAACGGGCATTAAAAGAGGAATATGACCTGCTGATCCTGGATCTGATGCTTCCGGGAACCGATGGTTTTGAGATCTGCCGCCGGGTACGTGAGGTGAAAAATACCCCTATTATCATGGTTTCCGCAAAGAAAGAAGATATTGACAAGATCCGCGGACTGGGACTGGGAGCTGACGATTACATCACCAAGCCATTCAGTCCAAGTGAAATGGTAGCCAGAGTAAAAGCCCATATGGCAAGATATGAGCGCCTGGTAGGAAGCGGCCAGCCGGCAAATGAGATCATCGAGATCCGCGGTCTTAAGATCGACAAGACTGCCAGAAGAGTGTGGGTAAACGGGGAAGAAAAGACCTTTACAACCAAGGAATTCGACCTGCTTTCCTTCCTAGCACAAAATCCCAACCATGTATTTACAAAAGAAGAGCTTTTCTCCAAAATCTGGGATATGGAATCCATTGGAGATATTGCCACTGTAACAGTGCATATTAAAAAGATAAGAGAGAAGATCGAGTTTAATACAGCAAAGCCTCAGTATATTGAGACTATCTGGGGAGTGGGGTATCGGTTTAAGATATAATGAGTCCAAGAGAAAAACAAGCGCCGCTAAAAGCGGCATTTGTTTTTCTTGGACCATTAACGAGCATTTTGCCTGTGCAAGCAGGCAGTAGAGTGCGTTAGCACGGAAATGCGAGTGAAGCATTTGGAATAAAACAAGCGGCTGCGAAGGAGACATTTATTTTTCCCAAGCCACTAACGAGCGTTCCGTCTGCGTCAGCAGGCGGAACTTTTTTCTTTCCAGACACATCAAAGAAGCGTCTGGGGCACGAATAAATGCTTTTGTATACAATGCACATTCGCAAATACGAACCAACAACGGATATGTGAAAATGACAGAAAGTGGAAGCGCTTACACTGGTTTTTACAGTAAAATTAACAAATTTTTTCAAAGTTTTGCCTCCAAAAGGGTTTACTGAAAAAAACTTTGTGATATAATAAACACGTTGGACGGACGAAGGGAGTCATTGGTTCCGCCCTAAGTTAAGCTAAGTCGGCAAACGTCAGGTGAAAGGGGCCTGGCGGACTGCTATATCAGAGGAGGAAAAGACTTATGGCAACAAAGTGGGTTTACTTGTTCAGTGAAGGCAATGCAAACATGAGAAATCTTTTAGGAGGTAAAGGTGCAAACCTGGCTGAGATGACAAATCTTGGTTTACCGGTTCCTCAGGGATTTACAATTACAACAGAAGCTTGTACACAGTACTATGAAGATGGCAGAAAGATCAATGACGAGATCATGGGCCAGATCATGGAATATATCGGAAAGATGGAAGAGATCACCGGCAAGAAGTTTGGTGATAAGGAAAATCCACTTCTGGTTTCCGTTCGTTCCGGTGCTAGAGCATCCATGCCTGGTATGATGGACACCATCCTGAACTTAGGTCTGAATGAAGAAGTAGTAGAGGTTCTGGCTAAGAAGTCCGGCAATCCACGTTGGGCTTGGGACTGCTACAGAAGATTTATCCAGATGTTCTCCGATGTTGTTATGGAAGTCGGAAAGAAATACTTTGAAGAGCTCATCGACAAGATGAAAGCTGAAAAAGGCGTTAAGCAGGACGTTGAGCTGACTGCAGAAGATCTGCATGATCTGGCTGAGCAGTTCAAGGCTGAATATAAAGAGAAGATCGGAAAAGATTTCCCAACTGATCCTAAGGAGCAGTTAATGGAAGCAATCAAGGCTGTATTCCGTTCATGGGATAACCCAAGAGCAAATGTTTACCGTCGTGACAACGATATCCCATATTCCTGGGGTACTGCAGTAAACGTACAGATGATGGCATTTGGTAACATGGGTGAGACCTCCGGTACTGGTGTTGCATTTACCCGTGACCCAGCAACTGGTGAGAAGCACTTAATGGGCGAGTTCCTGATGAATGCACAGGGCGAAGACGTAGTAGCTGGTGTGCGTACACCTCAGAAGATCGACCAGTTAAAGGAAGTTATGCCAGAAGTTTATGAGCAGTTCGTAGGTATCTGCCATACTCTGGAAGACCACTATAGAGATATGCAGGATATGGAGTTCACCATTGAGGACAGAAAGCTGTACATGTTACAGACCCGTAATGGTAAGAGAACTGCAAAGGCTGCATTAAAGATCGCCTGCGACTTAGTTGACGAAGGCATGATCGATGAGAAGAAAGCAGTTAAGATGATCGATCCACGTAACCTGGATACACTGCTTCATCCTCAGTTTGACGCTGCTGCACTTAAGAAGGCTGAGCCTGTAGCTAAGGCACTGGCTGCTTCACCAGGTGCTGCCTGCGGTAAGATCGTATTTACAGCAGAAGATGCAAAGACTTGGAAGGCAAAAGGCGAGAAGGTAGTTCTGGTTCGTCTGGAGACCTCTCCTGAAGATATTGAAGGTATGAAGGCTGCTCAGGGTATCCTGACTGTCCGCGGTGGTATGACCAGCCATGCAGCAGTAGTTGCACGTGGTATGGGTACCTGCTGTGTATCCGGCTGCTCCGATATCATTATGGACGAAGCGAACAAGAAGTTCGTTCTGGCTGGAAAAGAATACCATGAAGGTGACTGGCTGTCTATTGATGGTTCTACCGGTAAGATCTACGATGGCATTATCCCAACTGTAGATGCTACCATCGCTGGTGAGTTCGGAAGAATCATGGCATGGGCTGACAAATATAGAAGATTACAGGTTCGTACCAATGCAGATACTCCTAGAGATGCTGCAAAGGCTAGAGAGCTTGGCGCAGAAGGTATCGGTCTTTGCCGTACAGAGCATATGTTCTTTGAAGGCAACAGAATTGATGCATTCCGTGAGATGATCTGCTCTGAAACAGTAGAAGAAAGAGAAGCAGCTCTGGAGAAGATCTTACCTGAGCAGCAGGGAGATTTCGAGAAGCTGTACGAAGCTCTGGAAGGCAACCCAGTTACCATCCGTTTCCTGGATCCGCCTCTGCATGAGTTCGTTCCTACTGAGGAAGAAGATATTAAGAAACTGGCTGACGCACAGGGCAAGACTGTTGAACAGATCAAAGCTATCTGCGATGCACTTCATGAGTTCAACCCAATGATGGGACATCGTGGCTGCCGTCTGGCTGTTACCTATCCTGAGATCGCTAAGATGCAGACAAAGGCTGTTATCCGTGCAGCTATCAATGTTAAGAAGGCTCATGCAGACTGGAACGTTTGCCCAGAGATCATGATCCCTCTGATCTGCGATACCAAGGAATTAAAGTATGTTAAGAAGATCGTTGTTGAGACCGCTGATGCTGAGATCGCAGCAGCTGGTGTTGACCTGAAATACGAAGTTGGTACTATGATCGAGATCCCAAGAGCAGCTTTAACTGCTGATGAGATCGCTAAGGACGCTGAGTTCTTCTGCTTCGGTACTAACGACTTAACCCAGATGACTTACGGATTCTCCCGTGATGATGCTGGCAAGTTCTTAAACGCTTACTATGATGCTAAGATCTTCGAGAATGATCCATTTGCAAAACTGGATCAGACTGGCGTAGGCAAGCTGATGGAAATGGCTATTAAGTTAGGAAAGGCTACACGTCCTGAACTTCATGTAGGTATCTGCGGCGAGCACGGCGGTGACCCAAGCTCCGTAGAATTCTGCCATAAGATCGGACTGGACTATGTATCCTGCTCACCATTCCGTGTACCGATCGCTCGTTTAGCAGCAGCACAGGCAGCTCTGGCAGACTAATTGCAGAGATTTAAAACAGGCTAATCGATTAAAAATTGTTATATAAGGGA
>ERZ856578.508-NODE-508-length-79270-cov-7.199083_pt1 | contig 79270 bp, 63 predicted proteins | sample MGYA00514384_ERZ856578 | MGnify/ENA primary metagenome ERZ856578 (study PRJEB29103, sample SAMN06111958) | human gut metagenome | biome: human gut; feature: ankylosing spondylitis patient; material: healthy_person | host: Homo sapiens | place: China:Hangzhou... | reverse complement strand
TTCATTTCCACCAGTTACGTCACACCTATACAAGCAACCTTTTAGCAAATGGAGCTGCCCCAAAAGATGTGCAGGAACTGTTAGGACACTCAGATGTAAGTACCACAATGAATGTCTATGCTCACTCCACAAGAGATGCTAAACGAAAATCAGTTAGGCTTCTTGATAAAGTGGTAGGCAATGATTAAAAAAATTCCCTTATTTCCCTTGTGATTATCTCATAAGGGTAAAAATAAGGGAAACTACATATCATTTCACTAATGGACAGGCGGGAAAGCCTATAAAATGGGGAAAGTTAGAGAGATAATTATATAAATCCCAGTTTATAGAGGTAATGCAATGATAAGAAAACAAACAGAAACAGATTTAACGGCCATTATGCAGATATGGCTTGAAACAAATACAAAAGCACATTCTTTTATCCCGGAGGAGTACTGGCTAAGCAATTATGAAATGGTAAAATCCGGTTTACCGAAAGCAGAGGTATTTGTCTACGAGGATGATGCTACGAAAGAGATATATGGATTCATTGGCTTAATGGAGAATTATATCGCAGGGCTATTTGTTAAAGAGCCGATGCAGGCAAATGGAATCGGAAGCCAGTTGATTGCGTATGCAAAGAGTCAGAAGGAAAAGCTGACCTTGGAGGTATATCAGAAAAATATGCGAGCGGTTCAATTCTACCATAGAGAAGGCTTTTCGATAACGGATGAGGCCATTGATGAAAACACAGCGGAAGTAGCATATACGATGAGCTGGCAGAAATAAAAGAAAAAATGGAAATGAGCAATCTCCTTTCGTAAAAAATACGGAGGGAGATTTTTCTTTGCAAAAAAGGAGGGATAACTTGGGCATACTTGACGGCATTGTGGAATGGTTTGCAGAGCAAGTCATGAACATTCTAGATATGATCAATACCTCTGTCCTGGGAGCGTTGGGCTGTGATATGGAAACCTTCCTCAGATATTTCCCGGCGGCAGAGACCTTTTACGGTATTATCGTAGCACTGGCAGTAGGCCTTTTGCTGTTGAACCTGATTTTTCAGTTATTCCGTAACTTTGGTATCATGCAAAGCGGAGAGGCAGAAAGCCCTGTTCGGCTAACAGCAAGAACAATGCTGTTTCTGTTTTTGGCATTGTTTTCGGATGAGATTTTAAATATTGTACTACAAATAGGCGGAACTCCTTTTGGCTGGATGATGACAGAGGAGCTTCCGCCTATCAATTTTGCGGATTTTAATTCTGTTCTGTTGACAATTCTGGGGGTATCCTTAAACGGCTCCATTGCTTTAATCGCTTTGATTCTGCTTATTATTTTGGCGTGGAACTATTTAAAGCTATTGTTTGAGGCGGCGGAACGATATGTACTGTTGGGTGTTCTGGTTTATACAGCACCGATGGCGTTTTCCATGGGCGGCTCTATGAACACCATCAATATTTTCCGCAGCTGGTGCAGAATGTTAGGCGGGCAGATTTTTATGATATTGATGAATGTTTGGTGTCTGCGAATTTTTACCTCAATGTTTGCGAATTTCATCGCTAATCCGTTGCAGTTGGAGAATGGGAATTTTTTGATTTGGTTTTTATGCGCCGTCGGTTTCTTGAAAATCTCGCAGAAGATTGATAACTTCATGCAGATGCTGGGCATCAATGTCGGCAGGACAGGCAGTGCGATGCTGGGTGAGGCTGCGATTGCTATGAAGGGTATCAGTGCAGCCGGGAAAACAATCAGCGGCGGTGGCAGCGGAGCAGCAGATAGTGGGAGTTATATGGCTTCCGGCAGTGAAACTATTTTGCAAGGTGGTCTGGCAGGTGTCGTTGGTAGACAATTTCATCAAAACGCAATTCGCAATATAACAGGCAAAAGTGACAGTATAGCCTCAAATATTGCCCGTTCGGTATATAACTCCTCTGTCCGAAATGGCGGCGGTTTTTCTGCCAATATTATCGGTCAGGTGGCAAAAGGAGATATTGCGCGTACAGGCTCTATCAAAGGTGAGGATGCTGTGCAGGCGTTTCAATCCTATATGGGCATTGACAGAGCGAATCATACAAAAGAAACGGTGGGCGCGGAACGAAATCCTGCGTCTGCCGAAAATACTGCATTTGATAATCAGAGTACATATTCCGATAGCTCCTATACGGAGATGCAGACATCCATGGAACAGGTATTGGCTGAATATCAGCAGAATATCGGCATGGAGCCTTTCCGTATAGGAACAGAACTGCCTGATGGTTCTTTGTCTCCTTCTTTTGTGGATCATCAGGCATCTCCTTCTGAAAGCAATGGATGGGAAAAAGGAGAGTTGTTTCATCCATCTGCTGACGCTGCGGTGCAGTATTCTCAGATAGAGATTGGCGGTGGACGCATTATGGGGATGGAAACAGCAAAGGAAACGGGCAATAGTGTAGCCTTCGCTATGTATTCTACAGATAAATATATGCCTCCGACGCAGGGGGATTATAAAACTGTAACAGCGGTAGATGGGTCGAAATGGTATCACCAATACGCACAGCCAACGGTTGTAAAGGAGCCGTTTATGAAGGAAAACGGTGAAATTCAATACAAGGAACAGATTGAAAATAAATTACCGGATGCACCGAAAAGAAAGGACAGAATCTAAATGAACAATGAGATGCAAAGAGCGGCGAAAACAGCGGCAACGCTGCGCTATGGCACAACAGGTGTGATTACTGCTCTGGATATTGCATGGTGGCAAAGGCATAACATTGCGAAGGTTAGCTTAAGCCTTGGATTCTTGTTTCTTCTTCCGGTGCTGTTTTTATGTTTGCTGCCGTCTTTTGTATTCGGCGGTTTTCAGATGACAGATGTATGGAACGATAACGCTGTTCTCTTACAGAATATACAGCGATATCAGACAGCTGTGTGGTCTGCGATAGATGAAGCTCACGATGCTTTGCTGCGGGAAATAGAAAGCATAGCAGAAGATGATGAGGAAATCACAATTATTGATGAATATCATTACAGTTCTGTCAATGCAACCTTGATTTTATGCCAGTATTCTGCGGCAAAAGGGACAGATAAAATCAATACAAAGGAAATCAGAGGATTGATAAAAGCTCATAGGGATGCTCTGTTTTCTTATCAAAAAACCTCCGGTCATACATATCGTATTTATTATATCGGGGATGCTTATTTCGCAGACTACGTTTTTAAACTGACAGAGCAACAGAAAAAATTAGCGGAGCTATATGCCGCTAATTTAGAATTGTTTTTATATGGCAGCCAGTTTGGCAGCGTATCGGCACAGGTCAGTGAGGATGTTTTAAAATACGGAACTCTCGTAAAAAAGTGTGCTGAAAAATATGGTATTTCAAATTTTACTGATGTAATCAATGCAGTAATGATGGCAGAAAGCGGCGGACGCGGCACTGATGTAATGCAGGCAAGCGAATGTCCCTATAATCAGAAATACCCGAAAAAACCGAATGGTATCAAAAATACAGAGTATTCCATAGAGGTTGGTGTGCATTATTTGGCAGACTGCCTGGAGGGCGCAAGCTGCACAGCACCGAATCAGACGGAAAAATTGAGTTTAGCCTTGCAGGGATATAATTATGGTAACGGATATATTTCTTGGGCAATCGGTAAGTATGGTGGCTATACAGAAGCCAATGCACAGGAGTTCTCCAAAATCATGCAAAAGAAGCTGGGCTGGAGTAGATATGGCAATCCGAAATATGTCAGTGCGGTATATAGATATCTTGTCTTTTCGAGTAATGGGAAATGGGGCTCTCCATTTGTAGGAAAGGATTGGAATAGCAGAGTTTCCTCTGATTTTGGCTGGAGAACAGATCCATTGAACGGAAAGAAAGCCTTCCATGAAGGACTGGATATTGCATATCCCGCAGGAACAAAAATCCATGCGGTATCCGGTGGTGTGGTTACTTCGGTAGTCTATTCTAAAAAGGGGTATGGTCATCATGTGAGAGTGGACTGCGGGAACGGGGTTACGGTGCTGTATGCGCATTGCAGCAAAATCCTTGTAACAAAAGGGCAAAGCATTTCAACAGGACAGGCTATTGCTGAGGTCGGTGCAACGGGGCGTGTGACAGGAGCGCATCTGCATCTTGGGGTGCTGGTAAACGGAAAAGAGGTGAACCCGAGGGAGTATATCGGAGGATAACAGAGGAAATCATATACGAGTATCAGGGAAACTAGCCTATTTTGTGCAAACATCAAATAAACTCGCTAAGAAAATGTGAAAATCAAAGAAAAAGTCGGTGCTATTTTGTGGAAAAGGATTTTTATAGCTATTGTTTTCATTTGATAAATAATGTCAATGCGTGCTAAGATAGAATAAATAATGGATTATTCGTCACGAATATGCTATAATTTATATGAGGTGATTCTTATGGAAATAAGAGAGCTAAAAATCAGTGCGAATATATCCGGCGGTACTGCGGCGGCAGGAGCAAAAACATACCGAATAACATTACCGTCCAGTTGGGTGAAAAAAATGGATTTGGATCATGCGGATGCAAAGGCAGAGGTTGTGTTCGACGGTACAAGCATTATCATTCGTCCAAAGGCGGCAGAGGATATTCTTTTATTTCAATCGCAGGCACTCAAAGCGGGACATGAGGTTGTGCGCTATGAATATTTTGATCAAGAAACCCTTTGCAGTACCATTCTCTGTGATTTTACGGAGAAAATACTGCGGGTAAAAAATCATACGGATCAGATTTTAAAAACTGCTTTCGGGCGACAGGAAGGACCAACATGGGATGATTTCATTGAATTTCTGGAGGAAAGATGCGTTCCGAAAAGCAGGGAAAATATCAATATTCTTCTGAAAGAAATGGGCTTGACGGAATATGATCCGATCCAGATTGTAGAGAAAACACAGGGAAGAATGGCGGAGGATGCACAATGGCTGAAAATAACAAGGCTATAAAACTTTATACAGGAGATGTTGTTGCTGCCACCTCCTCGAAGGGTAATCAGGAAAAATGGTATGATGCGGCGACAGACTGCTGGTATAAGCTGGATCGCACCGGCTTTGAAGCATTGGCAGAGGCAGTCACAAGTGAGCTTTTGCAAAAATACAGCAATATCGAAACAGAGCTTGGCTATAAAATCGTAGCGTATCACATTGACTCTGTAGAGGTTCACAGAAATACCAGAAGGGCAAGCGTCAGCTTTAACTTTTTGAGGGAAGGACAGAGCATCCAGACAGCGTATCATATTTTAAAACGTGCCCTTGGCTCTGACTATCAGAAAATCCTCGCGGCAGAAAAAACGATTCCGGGCAGATTGAAAAAAATCGTGGATACAATAGAGGACATCAGTGGTTTGGAGCATTTTGGGGCATACCTGACACTGCTGCTCGAGGTAGATGCACTGATTGCAAATGAGGACAGGCATTTAAACAATATTGCAATTCTTGAGGAAAACGGTAAATATCACTATTGTCCGTTATTTGATAACGGGGAAGGGCTGATGCTGGACAATGTAAAATATCCATTTGACGTAGAAACAAGGGGATTGATGAAGCATTTACGGGCAAAACCGTTTCAGTGCAGGTTTGGTACAGTACTTTCCGCAGCAAGAGATTTATATGGCGCACAGCTTAAAATTGTGTGCAGTGCAGCAGAAGTTTCGAAGATAGCAGAGAAATATCTGGACTGGTATCAGCCGATGTTCAGACCATTCTTGAAAGATAGGATTGTAGATGTTGTGCTGTTGCAGATGAAGAAATATTTTTGATAAGGAGCGTGAGAATCATAGCCAAAAATAAAGAGGAACGGGACATCTTTCTCATTCCGCCAAACTTCCTCAATGAAGGCTCGTTGTTTGGTGGGATGCTAAAGCTAAGAAATACATTAGAGGCTGTTGTTTTGGTGGTCGGGGTTACAATTCCGATACTGAAAATAACAGTCTTTTCTTTTACCGCAAAAACGATACTTCTGTGTCTGACAGCGCTACCGATTTGTATTTTTGCATTGATTGGGATTGGTGGCGAAAGCCTGACAGCCTTTCTTATGAACTTCTTCCGTTTCCTGCGGAACAGGAAAATGCAGTATCGTTCGGATGCCATGCCGGAACAGGAGAAAAGTAGGAGGTCTCTCTGGCAATCCGAGGGAGAATGGCCGGAGGAATACGGAGAGGAGGAAAAGCTGAAGAAAAGCAGAAAAACAGCAAAAGGAAAAGCGAATGAGCCGTTTCCTGTAGAAAAGATAGAAAACGGTATCTGCTATCTCAGAGATAAGCGTTATATCAAAATTATAGAGGTAGAACCCATCAACTTCCTGCTACGTTCTGCGAGAGAACAGCGTAATATCATCTATTCTTACATGTCCTATTTAAAAATCAGTCCTGTACGGATGCAGATTAAGGTTGTTTCCAAGAAGGCTGATATATCAAATCATCTGGATAAGATACAGGAGGCAATCCGGTGGGAACAGGATGAGCGGTGTAAGGTGTTATTGATGGATTATTATAACCTGATTCGTCGAATCGGGCTGAAAGAAGCCGTGACACGGCGTTTTTTTATTGTCTTTGCGTATGAACCGATTCCAGGCAGCAGTAAGAAGAATGAGGAAAAGGATGCTGTGAATCAGCTGGAGATTGCGGAGCGCACTGCAAGAACCTATCTTATGCAGTGTGGCAATAACGTAGTGGAGCATGAAAACCCGGACAGTTTTATGGCGGAGGTTTTATATATGTTGCTGAATCGCAAAACAAGTACAGAAACTCCATTCTCTGCGCGTGCTGCGGCGGAGGTAGAAAAGTATATCGTAGAAGGGGATGCCAACGCCATTCCAATTTCTGCTTTTCTTTTGCCGGAGCAGATGGATTTCAGTAAAGCGGCATATTGCAGGATTGACGGCCTGTACTGCTCCTATTTTATGATTCCGTCTACAGGGTATAAAACACAGGTAACCGCAGGCTGGCTGTCGCTGTTGGTAAATGCAGGGGAAGGGATAGATGTAGATCTCTTCCTCAGCAAGGAGCCGAAGGAAAAGATACAGTTTCAATTAGGCAGACAAATCCGTATCAATCGTTCAAAAATGAAGGAAACATCAGATACCAATACAGATTTCGATGACATCGACAGTGCAGTACGGGCAGGCTATTATCTGAAGGATGGTCTGGCAAATAATCAGGATTTTTACTATATCAATACCCTGATTACAATTACCGCAGATAGCCGGGAGGAACTGGAATGGCGTACCAATGAAATGAAAAAGCTGATGCTGTCGCAGGATCTTATTCTGAAACCATGCTATTTCAGACAGGATTTGGCATTTCAGTCCGTATTGCCGTTGAATCGGCTGCAAAGGAGTCTGTATGAATTATCAAAAAGGAATGTGCTAACAACAGGGGTGGCAAGCTGTTACCCGTATGTCAGCTTTGAGATGAGTGACAATAACGGCATTTTACTAGGGGTAAATAAGTACAATAACTCCCTGATTATTGTGGATATTTTTAATTCCAGAATATATAAGAACGCGAACATGGTTCTGCTTGGCACATCTGGTGCAGGCAAAACCTTCACCATGCAGTTGATGGCATTAAGGCTTCGAGAAAAGAATATTCAGACCTTTATTCTGGCACCATTGAAGGGGCATGAATTTCGCAGAGCCTGCCATAACATCGGCGGAGAGTTTATACAGATTTCTCCGGCATCGAAAAATTGCATCAATATCATGGAAATCCGAAAAAATGATAAAACTGCGGAGGATGTGATAGACGGCGAAAGAACGGAGCGTTCCGAGCTATCGGCAAAAATCCAGCGGTTGCATATTTTCTTTTCCCTGCTGATTCCGGATATGACACATGAGGAACGGCAGCTATTGGATGAAGCGTTGATCCAGACCTATGCAGGGAAAGGCATTACCCATCAGAATGAATCGCTGTATGACGAAATGGGAAGTTATAAAACAATGCCCGTTTTAGGCGATTTATATGATGTTCTGAAGAAAAGCACAGAGACCAGACGCATGGCGAATATCCTGAATCGACTGGTGCATGGTTCTGCAAGTACATTTAATCAGCAGACCAATGTACGGTTAGATAATAAATATATCGTTCTCGATATTTCAGAGCTAACCGGAGATTTATTGACGGTCGGGATGTTTCTTGTATTGGATTATGTCTGGGATAAAGCAAAGGAGGACAGAACACAGGAGAAAGCAATTTTTATTGATGAGGTCTGGCAGTTGATTGGAGCATCCAGCAACCGCTTGGCTGCGGAGTTTGTTCTGGAGATTTTCAAAATTATCCGAGGCTATGGCGGTGCTGCAATCTGCGCCACACAGGACATCAACGACTTCCTTTCTTTGGATGATGGGAAGTACGGAAAAGGTATTATCAATAACAGTAAGACAAAGATTGTACTGAATTTAGAGGATGAGGAGGCGCAAAGGGTACAGCATATTTTGAATCTGAGTGATACAGAGATTATGAATATCACGCATTTTGCACGCGGGAACGGTCTGATTCTGACCAATAACAATACAGTGACGGTAGAATTTAAAGCATCCGGATTGGAAACGGAGATGATTACAACAGACCGCGAGCAGCTGCGCGAGATGATACGAAGAAAACAGGAGTAGAAAGGAGACATTTCATGATTTGCTTACAGAGCGGTGGAGCGATTGAAGGAAAAATCGTGGAGCTGATTGGTGAATATGGCGCATTGCAGATGGAGCAGCTGCAAAGATATTTTTCCATAGAAGATACACAGATGGAAAAAATAATACGGAAACTGGTGAAAAAGGGCAGGCTTGTATCTGACAAAGAGAACGGTTACATAAAAGCATCTGAACAGAAAACGTATGACGAAGGGCTGGCACAGTGCTTCTGGGTTGTGCTTGATTTAAAGGAGACTATTGAATTTCACGCCGTCGGGAGGTATCCGTTATTGATTGCGGTATACGCAGATGGTGAGGCGTATGAGATCTATTCCTGTAAAAAGGGTGATGAAATGTTTTTATGCCATGTGATAGAGAGATTACAGGAGAAAGTGCAGGGAAAGGTGCTGATTGTGCTGGAGGATACGGAGCAGATTGGTAAGTTACAAGGGATAAATTGTATTTTCTGTACTGTAAGCAGAGAGGGAGAGGTGAGGTATTATGAATCGTCTGCTGTTTCGACAGAGGCTGAATCACCTGCGTGAGGATGCACTGCGGTTTCAGAATACGCTTTGTGCCTATGAAACAACAGATGCAGTCAGATACCCGGAAAATTTTGAAAGGCTTGGTCTGGATATGGCTAGGCAGGCGGAAAGTATTGCGTGCAGTACAAGAAATATCGTAAGCATTTTTCAGATGAACGGCAGGGAACAGGTACAAAGCTGTGCCGCAGAGGCACAGGGGATTACAGTTAAAGAGAAGTCCTATGGCTACGAAGTGATTCTGCCGCATTTGATGCCAAAACGAAATCATCGGAATCATACCGTATTTCTTCTGGAGCCATTAACCTACGCCTTAAAGGAATTTACTGCGGCGCATCCAATCTGCCGTTTGGAGTATGCTCTGATCTGGTTTATTTATGAGTATACAGAAGATACGCCCATCCATTGTATCAGAGATTACGATAATATCGAGACGAAGGAAGTATTGGATATTATTAACAGCTTTTTTCTTCTGGACGATGGCGGCGCATTTTGTGAACTGCACTACAGCACAAGGCGTGGAAACAGAAACGGCACCAGAGTAATCATCAGCTCGGATATAGGTCTGGTTTCGTGTCAGAAAATAAACGGTAATTGACATAGGTTTTTCGGATATGTCGAAAAATAGAACTTTTCTCATGAAGTTCCATATTTTCAAAGAAAGGAGTAGGCAGGTTTTTGGCATAGTTTAGGAGCTTATGTTGAGAATGGTATCGGAAAGGAGGTGAGGACAATTCTTACAAAGGATTCGCAGGCTTATCGGGTATTGGCATTGGTCGCATTATCCGGTGAATGTGCAGAGGAGGCATTGACGCTTTTGTTGCCGCAGGAAAGCTATCGGCAAAAGGTGCTGCGGCGGTTGTTGGAGGAAAGACTGCTATCCAAGTATCAGAAGGATGGCGTAAAGGGTTATCGTCTGATGCGAAAGGGGAAAGAAACCCTACTACAGTTAGAGTGGGAACGGTTTTCTTTTTATCTGGCAGACGGTGCAGATTTTTCCATGCGCAGGGCAGGCTTAACACAAAGACAACGGCAGCACTGCATTTCGGAAATACTGGCGATTATGGAACGGGCGGAGATTCTGATGGATCGCAGTAAAAAACAACCAATCTTTGAAAATATCCCGATGCAGTCAGGCGAGCTTTCGCAGGATGCTTTTTTTCATCCAAAGGAGGTAAAGGCGCAGGCAGATTTCACAAGGAAAATCATCAGCTCCAAAATGACAGGTGTTTTGCTTTCGCAGGCAGAAGTATGGCTTTGCTATAACATGCAGGCGGCAGTATCCAAGTGGTTTGAAACGGTGGAAAACAGAGCCGATATTCTGATACAGTCGATACTGCGCTCAAAGCAGCTTTGCTTTAACGGTACAAATGCACTGTTATTTGGCAGAGGAATGCAGCAGGCAGTACAATGCTTAGAGGATGCAAAAATGCGGGTGACTATCTTAAATGCACCATTTCAACGATTCTGTTTTATACCATTGGATGAGAAAGGGATTCTGCTGTTGAAGCTCATGTATGATGCAGAAGCCTATCAAAGCCTGTTGGCTGTTTTGGCGGAGGACTTACAGCAGAAGGAAGAGCAGCCGTTTATCATACAGGATGGCTATAACCAGAATGGACACCCGACCTTGATTTGTGTTGATTGTGATTTGAAACGATTGATACAGTTTCAGACACAGCTTTCATATCTCGGTGTGCAGGGAGAGGTAATCTGTTTTGATTTTCAGAAGGAGGCGATAGAGAAGTATTGTGGAGAACAAACAAAGATTTCGACGGTTAATCTGGAAACCGTCAGAAAAAACTTCCTCGCAGATAAATAAGCGCAGTATGAAGATGTTCGGATACGTCTGTATGGCGATATTTCCTGTTCTTTATGCAGGTGGCTATCTGACACAGTTGATAGAGAATTATAGCATCTGGCAGAAGGCAGGGCATATCCCAGGAGACGGAACTGCCCCGTCCTTGTCCCAAAAGGGAGTATCTGTATGTCTCAGCGCAGCATTTTCCTTGATGGGGTTAAAGATGCTGTTTTTCCTTGGATTAGCGATTTCTGTTATCGTTCTTTTTGTAGTGTTTATCGGAAAGGGCGAAAAAGGTGATTATGATACGGAGCGGAAATTCCATTACTCCGAAAAAGGTAGTTATGGTACAGCACGATTTATGGATAAACGAAGGATGAAGGAGCTGTTGGATGTTACCGGTATCCAGAAAACAGAGGGAACGATATTGGGAACCGTAGACGGTGCGGTTGTCAGTATCCCTGTCGCAAGTAGGATGAATCGTAATATCGCTGTTTTTGGTGCATCCGGCAGTATGAAATCCAGAGCTTTTGTCAGAAATATGATTTTCCAAAGTGTAAAAAGAGGGGAAAGTCTGATTCTCACCGATCCGAAATCCGAGCTGTATGAGGATATGTCGGTGTATCTGAAGGAGCAGGGCTACATCGTCCGGGTTTTTAATCTGATACAGCCGGAGCATAGCGACCGTTGGAACTGCATTAATGAGGTTTCACACGATCAGATGATGGCACAGATCTGTGCAGATGTGATTATCAAAAATACGGGCGGCGGAAAAACGGATCATTTCTGGGATTCCTCCGAGTTGAATCTGCTAAAGGCACTGATTTTATATGTTGACTATGAAAGGGCACCTGCTGAGCGGAACATGGGCGCAGTATATCGGATGCTATCCGATTTGACAGAGAATGAATTAAATCAGCGTTTTGAGATGCTGCCAAACGGACATCCGGCAAAGGCACCCTACCATATTTTTCAGCAGGCAGGAGATAAGGTGAGAGGTGGTGTAATTATCGGTCTGGGTGCAAGGCTACAGGTGTTCCAGAATGCGTCTATCTGCGATATTACGGCGCAGGATGAATTTGACCTCAGCAGACCGGGACGGGAAAAATGCGCGTTCTTCTGTATCAGCAGCGATCAGGATAGTACCTTTGACTTCCTTTCTTCGCTGTTTTTTTCGTTCCTGTTTATTAAGCTGGTGCGTTATGCCGATGCAGAGGGGGTAGACGGAAAGCTGCCGATTGGTGTGAATTTCGTTTTGGATGAATTCCCGAACCTTGGCGTTATCAATGACTTTAAAAAGAAAATTTCAACGGTACGCAGCAGGAATATCGGGATTTCTGTTATTTTCCAGAACATAGCACAGCTGAAGAACCGTTATCCCAATGATGAATACCTGGAGATTCTGGGAAATTGTGATACGCAGATAGCGCTGGGCTGTACGGATGAAGTAACTGCACGGTTTATCTCCAATCGTACCGGTGAGGTAACGATTGATGTAAATAGCCAATCAAAGCAACTGTATGCCATGCGGATGACGGATTATACACCGGAATACAGAGAGACCAACTCTGTTGGCCGCAGAAAACTGATGACAGCGGATGAGGTGCTGCGGATGCCGCTGGATGAGGCATTGATTATACTACGCGGACAGAATGTATTTAAAGTGAAAAAATTCGATTATACCAGGCATCCGGAAAGCCGAAAGCTGAAAAAGTGTAAAGCAGCTGCCTATATCCCGGACTGGAGAAAGGAACAGGCAAAAGACGATTCTATTGTGCAGCCTGTGGAAGATATAATACAGGCAAAAAAAGAGGAGAAACCAAAGATCAGAACAGTACAGATTTCCAAGAAAGAACTGATGAGTAAATAAAGGAGGAAAATAAGTATGGCAAATGAAGCAGAAAAAGCATTACATGAAATGCAGCAGGTACTTACAATCGATGCAAACGGAGCATACGAAACAGAGGAGGATAAAGCGGAGCTCCTCTGGCATGAGCTGCAGAACGTATACCGCAGTAAACGGATATTGTCCGGTGTATTAAGCGGTGTAGAGGAGACAAGCAGTGGTAGTATTGCTGTGGTTTATTATAAAGGACAGCGTATGATTATCCCTGTCAGTGAGATGGAGCTGAATCTTTCCGAACAGAACGGCTATGGAGAAATGAAGGGCCGTCAGGTTCGTATTTTAAATAACATGGTTGGCTGCGAGATTGATTTTATCCTGATAGCACTGGATGATACTGCACGCAGTGTTGTGGCAAGCCGCAGACTGGCAATGCTTGCAAAACGCAGGAAGTTCTATTTTCCGAATGAAAACGGCAACGCCCAGATTACCGAAGGCAGAGTTGTGCAGGCGCGTGTTATCGCAGTAGCGGAAAAGGTGGTGCGTCTTGAGGTATTTGGCGCAGAGTGCGCAGTTCCTGCCAGAGATATTGCATGGGAATGGGTCGGTGATGCAAGGGAGAAATATCATGTAGGTGACAGAGTGATGGCGGTAGTTACATCCGTAGAATCGGATGCAGAAACAATGAATGTAAAGATCACTGCCGATATGAAACGTCTTATGAAGAATGAAGTACTGGAAAAACTGAAGGAATGTAAGGTACAGGGACGGTATTCCGGCAGGATTACGGATATTCATAAGGGTGTGATTTTTGTAAGGCTGTCTAACGGGGTGAATGCCATTGCGCATAGCTGCAACGATTACAGATTGCCCGGTAAGAATGATGACATCAGCTTTGTTGTGAATCGTCTGGATCAGGAAAACGGCGTTGCGGTAGGGATTATTACAAGAATTATCCGTCAGAATATCTGAGGTGTACCGTATGAAAAGCAGACTATACTATGCCATAAGCTGCTTTCTCCTTGCAGTCGTTTTGCTTTTTCTTGCAGTCCCGTTATTTACCCATCGGCTTTATCCGAAACAGCAGGCAATCCGTGTGCTGCATACCATGGAAAAGGGCGAACAGCTGACAGATCAGGATATAGAACCGATTACGGTCGGCGCATTGCATCTATCGGAAGGGATTGCACTGACAGAAGAGGATGTGATTGGCAGATATGCGGCGGTGGATCTGGTTGCGGAGGACATTCTCTTTTTATCCAAGCTGTCACAGCTTCCGTTAGAAGGCGATCTGCCAAAGGATATTCTGCCGGAGGGGAATGCCGCACAGCTGATGACACTAAGGATGATTGAAGGCAGTGAATACCCAATCCCAGAAACGGGCGATGTGATAAAGATAAATCTGTTTGATAAGAAACGGAAGGATATTCCGGAGCTGCAATTCGTCCGAATCCTGTCTGTTGTGCCGCCGAAAAAAGCGGAAGATACCGTAGCAGTAACAGTAGCATTGAACGAAAAACAGCAGCAGTATATAAAACGGCAGAAGAAAACAGTATTCTATGCATCGGTTATTGTGCGGAGCAATGAAGAACTGGCGGAAAAGCTATTGGCAGAGCAGGAATCATTTTTTTGAGCAGGGGGTGAATCTATGGCAAAGCATATCCTGATTATTGGCAGTCCGGACAGTGGGAAAAGTGTATTCAGCGCAGCTTTGGCAAGTGCAGCAGGCAAACGAAACAGGCAGACATTACTGATTAGCGGAGACAGCAGAATTTCGATGCTGTCATTTTTTTGCGGAAATACGGATGCAGACGGACTGGGAACGCTTTATGCAGGAGAGATTACATCGCAGCGTACCGCGGATGCAATCAAAATCCTGCGCGAATTTCCGAATATCGGTGTAATGGGATTTCAGATACATGAACGGAAAAGACAGGAAGGAACCACAGCGCAGATACAGCAGCTATATACCGTTTTGGATGGTATGGCTGAGGTGGTAATCTGGGATGGAACCTCTGACTGGACGGATGCTTTTCAGACTGTAATGACAGCAAAAGCGGAGGTTACGGCGTGTTTGTTAACTGCGGATGTAAAGGGACTGCTTTATTTCAAGCAGTATCAGGACAAAATCCGACGGCTAACGCATTGTCTGCTGTTGGAAGGACTTAGTAAACCATATTCCCTGCATGAGGAAATGGATGTAACCATTGGCGGCTTTGATGGAATCCTGCCCTTTGGCAGAGAGATTGAGCGTTATGTTATGGAAGGGAATTTATTCTCCATCCTTACATGTTGCCATACACGATACCGTGAAACAGTGGAGCACACCTTGGATGATTTACTGGAAGGGAGAATGGAAAAATGACGGCAAAAAAGAGATTTCTTAGGAAACAGAAAAAATGGAAGGCTTGGGGAGCAGCAATAGCAACAGAGGAGATACTGATGGATCAGGAGGCGAGCATTTTATTCCCCACGATGTGCGATAAGCTGCAAAAGGCAATGGCTATCAGACCGGAATATGACATCACAAAAGAAATCATAACAGAGCAGTATCAATCCGATCAGCAGAAAAGACGGTATGCACCAAAGCTGCAGCAGACAGCTGTCATGCTTTTTGCTGATTTTTTTATTTTCATCGGTTTGCTGCTGCTTTTTTATATTTGCGGACAATATTTTGATGTACTCTGGTTTATCGGTTCCGTAGTAATGGCCTGTGGCATCAGCAGTGTATTATTCTTTCTGTTCTGCGAATGGCTTGTTTTTTATCTGTATCGGATATTTGAAAAGGAGGATTGAGGATGTGAAAGGTTATCGAATAGCAGCAATGGCTGTGATAGGCGTATTATGCTGTAACACAATGGCATTTGCCGCACCAAAGCCATTAGAGGAAGCCTATGAAAAAAACGGGAATTCCTATATTAAGAAAACGTACGTCATCAATAATACGGAAGAAATTTTTGATACCATGGATACAACCTTTGAATTGAACGGGCTGGTATATCATCAGATTGATATTTCCAGTAAGCCAGTGGTAGAGGTCTTAACGAAGGATGTGAAACAGACAGAAGAAACAACGGTAGCATCCCGGAATGATGTGGTTGTATTGAAAAAGCTGGGTGCAACCAAGCAATATACCGATGAGGAAGGCTATCAGGCTACGTTGAAGGCGGAGAAAGGAAGTATCAACTATACGGTTTCCGGCTACACCACAAAGAACCAGACGAAGCATGGCAGCAGAACATATTATAATCTGTCTTCCATGGATTTCAGCCAGATTCCAAAAAGCATCTGGGAGGGCGGTGTATATCTGACACTGATGGATGTGAAATGGATTGGAGATAATAACCTTGCCAGTGGTGATACCGCGGTAGGGAATACCTATGCCGCAGTAGGCTATTATACAGGGACCTATTCTGTGAAAATTCCATCCGGTTATCGCGCATCTGTACTTTATAAGGGTACTGCAAAGAAGGAAATTTCCGAGCAGACAGCATATACCATTACCTACCTCGGAGAAGAGTCGATGCCACAGCAGGAGGAGAAACTGCCGTTAGGCTTCATCATTGGCGGTATTGGACTTGCATTGGCGGCGATTGGAACGGGTATCTATCTGTTCCTTCGCGATAAACGAAACAGTTTGGAGGAAGAAACAGAAGAATCAGAACAGGAGGAAACGAAGGATGCGGATGTATAAGAAAATTTCTATTGGCTTGATTCTGTGTGCCGTATTACTGCCTAATATTGCATCTGCTGCGGCTTATTCGGATATTGCAGGGCATTTGGATGAAAAATATGTAGTTGGCTATAGTGACCTTGGATTGGTCAACGGCTATCCCGATGGCACCTTTCGACCGGATGTGACACTTACCAGAGCGGAGGCAACTGTATTATTCGGAAAGCTTAATCTGCCTGCCATTAATGGAAAGCAGACGGACTTTCGGGATATAGCAAAGACTGATTGGTTTTATAATTCGGTGGATACTGCGGTCAAAAGCGGATTGGTCAGTGGTTATGAGGATCATACCTTTCAACCGCAGAAAACAATCACACGCTTTGAGGCTATTTTTATGGTATCTAAATTGGTGAAAAGTGAAAAACAGAACACAGTACAGCTGCCTTATGGGGATAGGGATAACATCCCTTCCTGGGTGAACAGTGCAGTCAGAAATCTATATGCAGCAGGTGTGATTGATACCTATAGTGGAAACCGGATTGTAGGGAATACCCCGGTAACCAGAAGTGAAATGGTTAAAATGCTGTATAAGGTACTGGAAAGCTATCGGTTTCAGCTGACAGGCTTATCACAGACAGTGAAAAGCACAGGAACAACAGGAGCAACTGCGGTTCAGTTGCCACATGATATTCTGGGGTATCTGACGATTGAGCGAATCGGGATTAAAAAATACCCAGTAAAGGACGGAGCAGATCTGACGACAATTAAAACAGCAATCGGGCATTTTGCAGAATCCGCCTTATGGGATGGGAATGTTGCCTTTTGTGCCCATAACAGGGATTATAAATATGATTTCAGAAACCTGAAAAATATCAAAAAAGGGGATAAGGTCATTTATGAAACATGCTTTGGCACCAGAACCTATACAGTTTCTGTCATAAAGGCAATCAATGAAACAGATTGGACGGATATTACAACGAGTGATGAAAGAAATAAGTTGACAATGGTAACCTGTATCGAAAATGAGCCGACCAAACGACTGTTGGTGCAGGCGGTGCAGCAGCAGTAAATTTATTTTTTTCAGTCTTTTTTTGAAAAAATTCTGAAATTTTGTTGCTTTTCCGGAATGAGAATCGTTTATTAAAGTATCATTCATTTTTGAAAAGGGAGGAGTATACATGAAAAAGAAAGTATTTTTAGGCACTTTGGTGGCAATGATTTTCAGCATACATATTTCTGCATTTGCGGCACCTGCTGCCGCATTTGGAGATGTATCGGCAGGGAACCACATCGCAGCACCCTATGCCAAAAGTGACATTATTGTACCAAGACCGTCTGCATCAAAGTACGCTGCATTGCAAAAATATGCGTATATCGGGATTCCTGCGGATGTAAAAGGGCATTGGGCGGAAAAATATTTGACCTATTTTTTGCAGGCAGGCTGTATGGATGGGAGTGCAGTGGCATTTCATCCGAATGAACCGATTACCTATGCTGACTTTGCTTCGGTAGTTGCAAGATTAGGCTTAAAGCCTGTAGAGTTTAACGGCGGTACTGTTTCGCATAAGGTTTTCCGTGACGTTGCTCTTTGGAATACGGCGTATCCTGATGCGCAAGCGGCGCTTATTTGTGGCGAAGCCGGTGTATGGGGAAATCCATCAGAAGCGAATTATACCATGCTTGGGTATCCGGGCTTTTGTTTGCAGGATCAGGTGCAACGACAATATATCGCGTCTTTTCTGGTTTCCATGCTGCCAATGCAGGAGAAAGAAAAAGTATCAGAACAGAAATTTGTGGATGAAATATACTTTCAATCTGCTTTGTGTAAGGAGGCAATGAAGCGGCTGGCGGATGAAAATATAATCTCCTGTTATGCGGATGGTACGATTCGCCCTGAGGGTACTGTGACCAAAGCAGAGCTTGCGGCAATGCTGTACAAGGTCATGGAAAAATCACAGTTTGACCGAAACCTTATCAGTGATAACCTGTATGGCAAGTATCACTCCTATTATTGGGATGAGGAAGAAAAGCTTTTGAATTTGGTGAATGATGCACGCCGGAAAGCCGGTGTAAGAGAACTGAAATATGATGCCGATTTAAATGCTCTCTGTGAGGTGAAAATGCTTGAAAAATCCATCTATGGATTGGATACCTTTACCAAGCAGATACAGTATGACGGTAAAACCATAGCGGATGGACATGTTTCAAGGTTTTACGGCAGATGCACTGCGATGGCAAGAGCCTTTGGTCTGACGGATTATTATGTGGGAGAAAATGCAGTCCTGTATGCGCCTTATGCTGCAAAGGCACATAACCGTCTGACAGATTCTGAGGCACATCGAAAGAATTATTTGAATCCGATGTATGAGGTTGCAGGCTTCGCAGTAGGGGAAAAAGCAACCTATCAGATGTTTGCGTATGTAAAATAAGGACCCACAACTTAATAATAATATTTGATAAAATAGACAATAACACCATTATTGTTTATAATATTAAACATTAAGAGGTGGTTTTTATGGCAAAAAAAGTGCGGTTCTTTTACCGAAAACGCAGAAAATATTAGAACAAATGGGAGAACAGATCAAGTATGCCAGATTAAGACGTAAGCTATCGATGGAATTAGTTGCGGAAAGAGCTGGGATAAGCCGTGCTACATTATGGGCAATCGAGAGAGGAACTCCGTCTGTATCTATCGGTATGTACGCTGCAGTCCTACATGCACTAAATAATATGGATGAAGATTTACTGTTAGTAGCAAAGGATGATGCGTTGGGAAGAAAGCTTCAGGACTTGGGACTGAAAACAAAACAACGCGCGCCAAAGAAAAATCTGAAATAGAATAAAACAGTAAGGTTTATCCAATCAGCGAAAAAATAAATACTATAAACGCAAAGGAGCTCTGATTTAATCAGGGCTCTTTTTTATATATACAATTCAATCAAAGGAGTGGTTTTATGAAACACACAAAAAGGTGGGTATCCCTGCTTTTAGCGGTTATGATGACTGTCGCTGCACCGTTATCCGCTTTTGCGGCATGGGAAGATGGATTTGTTATTCCCAGGCAGAACAGTGGTAGTAATAGCTATGATGATCTGTTTTGGGATACCACGAACAAGAGCGATAGCACAACCATCAGCAGCAGTATAACAGAGGATAAAAAGAAGGAGGATACAACAGAAAAAGAGGATACCGGCAGTAAAAAATCCGATGAGAAAACAGCAGATGCAGTGCTGCCGGATACAAAGACATTTTCAGTAGAATCCAGATATTCTGCTGTCCCTTTACTGGCAGATAACTACACAGAAATCTATGGGACGGATTCTATACCAAAGGCACGTTCTGCTACAGGCTCGGGACCGTATGATTATTTGCAGGCAAATGGCGGTTATGTAACCATTACAGCAGACAGGCCTTTGAATAATATCCTGCATTATGACGGCAAAATTGTAGACAACATCCATATTGCGAAATGGATTGCCGATGATCCTGCGGCTTTGGAGTATCCAGCATATTGCAAGAATCCGGGATGGAAAGGAACTGCACAGCACGCCGACGGGAAATATCAGGTAGACCCATTAGAAAGCATCGGCGCAGCAGAGAAGAAAATCCTTGGGATTGCCAGAGCAGGCTATCCTTATAAAACGCCTGCACAGTTAGGTTGTAATAGTGTAGATGAGGCGTATTATGCAACGCATGGTGCGATTCATACAGCTATTGTTGGCGGTTCGCTGGATAAATGGTCTATCCAGAGTGGGGATACGGCAAAAAACACACGCGTATTGAATGCATTAAAAAAGATTTATAACGAAGGCATTGCAAACCCGTATACGCCGCCGGCGGTAACTGTACAGCTTGCACCTGTCAGTGGTTCTGAGGAAGCAACTGCGGAAGGTGACTGGGTTGTAAATACCTATCATTTTACCAGCAGCATTGCCAGAGATAAATGGAAATTCCGTATCCTTGGGGACGATATTATGGCAATGGTGGAAAATGGAACCATTGAGGTCTATGCAGGCAGTAAAAAAATCATGCCACAGACAAATGTAAGCGGCGCATGGGACACATCGAAAGCGTTTGCAGTTGATATGGGGCAGGATGTAACGGTAAAAGTACCAAAGACATTGGCAGAATCCACAGGGATTCGATATACACTGTATGGTACAACCGTTGGTGGTTCTTTAGATACAGCCGCCAGCTATCTTGGGAACCCCGTAGGTCTGTCCGGTAACTGGCAGGGGTATATCTATAACTTCCGTCCGCAGGGAACGGATTCTGCAGAAATGACCTACAACGCATCCCCCACAATCCCTGATACACCGGAGAATCCCGATACGCCTGCATCCGCTGATAAAGGCAGTCTGGTTGTAGAAAAATTGGACTATCAGACCAAGAAAAAAGTTGCAGATGCCGTATTCCATATCCGTGGTGTATCGAAGAGCAATGAGTACATCAATATTACTGTAAAGGCAACGAATGGTGCAACAGAGCCTGTTCTTAGCAAAGGTGCAAGTATTACGATTTCCGATGGTGTCCTGAAGCTGACAGGGATTCCTGCGGGGGTATATGAAATAACAGAGGTATCTGCGCCGCCGCATTATTCTGTTGCAGTAGGGAAAAATTCTCAGAGCGTTCGTGTGGAAAACAACGCAGAAGTACATCCGAAAGTAACCTTTGAAAATCAGCCGTATGGCTCCCTTACAATCCGCAAGATTGATACACAGACACAGGAGACGTTAGCAAGTTTTTATTTTCAGGTCATCAATCATACTACAGGCTTTGAACAGACAGTAGAAACTGGTAAGAATGGCGAAGTAACGATTGAAGACCTGCCCGAAGGCAGCTATGAGGTTAAGGAGCTTGCGGCCAGATTTGATTATATTCTGGATGCCACACCGCAGATTGGTGAAGTTGACTGGGGCAAGGAAACAGTTGTTGTCATGAAAAATAAGAAAAAGCCATCTGTAGAGATTAAGAAGATTGATGCAGAAACATCAGAACCCATTGCAGGGGTACACTTTGAAATCACAAATAAGAATACCAGACAGGTATATATGGGTGTAACGGATCAGAACGGTCGCATTACGCTGTCAGATGTAGAAGAAGGCTGGTACGAGGTGACGGAAGTTACGCCTGCAAAGGGCTATCTTCCTTTAGAGCAGGTGTATGAGGTTTATGCAGAAAGCGGAAAGCCCGGCACTGCAACAATTCAGAATCATAGAGCACCTGACCTTACGATTATCAAACGAGACAGCCAGACAGGCGCTGCATTATCCGGTGCAATGTTTACTGTAGAAAAATTACAGGAGCCTGATAAAGGTTTTGTATCCGGCAGTCCCTTTACAACGGATACTGACGGTAAAATTTTGCTGAAAGGTCTGACACCCGGCGCATATAAAATCTGTGAAGTAAAAGCACCGAATGCTTACGAGAGCGGCACTGAGGAACGTGTAGTAAATCTTGTTGCAGGGCAGGATTTTACAGCCGTATTTGAAAATACGAAAAAAGCAACATTAACAGTCCATAAAGTAGACTCCATTACCAAAGAACCCTTGAAGAATGCAAGGTTTGAGGTACTGAAGGCGGTAAATGGTTCTCTTAGCGGTGAGGTAGTAAAGGTCGGTGAATATATATCTGACAGCAATGGACAGTTCCAACTGCAACAGGCAGATAGCGGCTGGTATCGTATTATAGAAAAACAGGCTCCTACAGGCTATGAGAGAAAAACAGAATCTATGGAGGTATTCCTGAAAGCAGGCGAGGATAAAGAGATTACCTTTGAAAATAGCCCACAGTCTGCCATTATCATTAAAAAGATAGATGCAGAAACAGGAGCAGCTTTATCCGGTATTCGTTTTGAGGTAAGATATTTAAGCGGTGCTACAGGAACAGAAGGTACTGTAATCGGGACTTATACAACATCGAAAAATGGTACGATTACTGTTGCAGGCTTAAAACCCGGTGTGTATTCCGTGGCAGAGGTATCTACTGACAGCGACCATATCTTAGATGATACACTGAAAACGGTAACACTGAAGGATGATAATGCAGTTGTTACCGTTGAATTTACAAATGCGCCGTTAGGCGGTCTGTTGATTAAAAAGATGGATGCTGTGACAAAAGAACCGTTGAGTGATGTTATCTTTAAGGTAACAGACATCAAAGGTGCGGTAGTCGGTGAGTCTAATGGTGAATATCGCACCGATGAAACAGGCAGTATTTATATTCCAAAGCTGATTGGCGGCTATATCGTACAGGAGGTAAAGGCAAAGGAGGGGTATCTTCTTGATAATACTGCAAAGACGATTTATATCGAAAAAGGCAGAGTTTACTCTCTGGAATTTTTCAATCAGCCGCATAACAGCCTTATCATTCAGAAGGTAGACCGAAAAACACAGAAACTGCTAGAGGGGGCAAAGTTTGAGGTAAGAAAGATTGACGGCACCTATATCGGTGAATATATCACTGCCGCAGACGGCAGAATCACCATTCCGGATATGAAACCCGGTTGGTATGTGGTAAAGGAAACAGCGGCACCCGAAGGCTATTGCCTTGATACCGCAGTCAGCAAGAACGTACAGGTAAAGAGCGATGCACCCTCTATGGTAAAATTTGAAAACGATAAGAATGCGACACTTCGTATCTCCAAGACTGACAGTGTCACAGGGAAACCAATGGAAAATGTGGAATTTACCATTGTGCGTGAGGACGGCAAGACCTATGGAAAGCATTACACCAATAGACAGGGTGAAATCAATCTGGAATATAAACTCCCCGCAGGCATCTATCTCATCAGAGAAACCAATACACTGAAAGGCTATGCACTGGATACCAATGTAAGAAAAGTTGCGTTGGATTGGGGCGATGACCAACTCATTGAATGGGAGAACTATCCTCTGGCATCGATCCGGATTGAAAAAACGGATGCGGAAACGGGAAAACCCATTTCCGGCGTGAAGTTTGAGCTCTTCGATAAGAATAAGGAATCCATCGGCACATATATCACCGACAGTAATGGGGAAATTCATCTGGATAAGATGTTCCTTGGTGATGCTACCTACTATATCGAAGAAACGGAAAATGAAGGTTATATCGTGACAAAAGGCCTACAGACAGTAAAAACAAAATGGGGAAAGATAACCTATGTAGAGTTGGAAAATAAGCCGATTCAAGGAAAAGTACAGATTCATAAAACTGCTGCGGATAACAATGCTATCACCGGTCATTTAAAAGGGGATGGCTTAAAGGACGCAAAATTTACGGTTTATGATTCTGACGGGAAGAAGGTTACTGTTCTAAGAACAGACAGTAAAGGCTTTGCGGAATCCGATTGGCTGAGATATGGTAAGTATACCATGAAGGAAACAACCAGTCCGCTGTATTTCCTTTTAAGTGATGAAACGATTTCTTTTGAAATCAAGATAGATGGAGAAATCGTAGAGATTAAAAGGGAAAATAAAAGCACGGCTTTGCAGACGCATGTGGAAAAAAGCGGCTATCAGGAGACAATGGGCGGAAGTGTAATCAGATATGATCTCTATCATATCCAGAATAAATCTCTGGCACCTTTGGAGAACTTCTATCTGCATGAAAGCCTGCCTGCGGATGCGGCATATATTACAAGGCTGTTTACCGGTACATTCAATCAGAACCTGAACTATACCATCTATTATAAGACGAATAAAACAGGCAGCTTTAAGGTATTGCGGGATAACCTGTTTACCAATAAGGTCTATGAAATTGACTGCACAAAGGGTCTAATGGCAGGGGAATATATCACTGATATTAAATACGAATTTGGTACGGTGGACATTGGCTTCTGCGAAGTAGAACGTCCTTTTATCTATTGTAAAACATATCAGAATCTGCCGAACGGCTATCAGTTTACGAATAGAGTAGAGGTAGGCGGCATGTATGAAATGCAGAAAGTAAAGGCGGAGGATTCCTATACAACGAAGATTTATGCACCTGTGGCAAGCAGAGGGAAACTGCCGAAAACAGGATATTGATAGGCTACCGACTGTATGAGAGTATATCAGCTGTAGGGTAAATGATGAGGCACTTGGAAGTGAATTCTGAGTGTCTCTTTTTTTATTGAATGATGTTGTGAAAACATTCTATAGCAGAATAGTATCCGGCGAATAAACAGGGTCAAATAAAATATGATTGCGAGCAGGCGTTGTACCTGATACAATGATAACTGATGAGTTATGCGCTTGGTTAAGATTATTTTTTCTGAGTGGTGAAATCAATAAAATCAGAAATGAGTTCCAGAATAAGGCTAATATTGGGTATGCCTATATTGATTTTGTATATGACAGTGTCGTGTATAAACTGGAGCCTGCGGCGATTGCAGCAACCAAGGATATGTTTCATCATATTGCGGAAATGATCCAAAAGGATTTGAAGCATATTGGGTGTCCTTATCCCCATTATCAGTGTGAAATGGAATGATATAGTTTTGATAATATGAAGTGGTACTTAGAATGGTCTGAGTACCGCTTTTTTGATAAAAAGGTTATAGAATGAAAGGAGGAAAGAAATCGTTTGTCAAAAAGTGAGTGATTATTATATGATAAAAAATATGGACATTGATTTTTATGATACGCTGGATTTAAGACAGCGTTTTTTTGTTCTCGGATTTCATGAAGAAACAGGAGATTAACAGAAATGGTATATGGATATGGACTATAGTCAATAAAAAAGACACGATTTTTAAATATATTGTGTGAAAAAAGCCATTCAGCATCAAATATTTGATATTTTCAATTGTATATATAAAATAACTATGCCGAAAAGCAAATCTCAGTCCGAGATTTGCTTTTTTTGTTGCGTAAAAAGGTGCCGATCACCACCAGCCTCTGACTTGAATTTGCCATGAAAAAACAAATTTGAATCGGAGGAATAACTATGAACAATGATGGAAAGAAATATTTTATAAAAATCAAAGGCGCATTGGTAGAAGTAACTGATGAAATATACATAGCTTATTATGAGATGGAACGCAAAGAAAAGTATATGGTAGAAAAAGATAAAGCCCATGGTCTTTTATACTATGATAGCTGGGACACTGAAGATACCAGAGGAATTGATTACATTATGGATAGCACAGTGAATGTTGAAGAAGAAGCCATAAGGACAGTAATAGCGTCAGATATTTGGTCATATGTTGCTCAGATAGATGACAAATATCATATATGTGAAGGGATAGCAAAAGGAACTACGGAGATAGAAATTGCAAAGGTAGCGAATGTTACACAGCAAGCAATCCATAAAAACAAAAAAAGGGTTTTGAATAGTTTAAAGACTATAATTGAAAAAAATTCTTAAGTTTGGTTGTTAAACAAAAATAAAATGAAAGCAATACAGCAGGTAACCGATAGAAATAAAAAAGGATTTTGAAAAAAATTAAAAAAATTGCACAAAATTTTCAAAATTGGTTGTTAAGGGGTATGTATTTTCGGCTTATAAGTGAGGGTTATTTTTCCTCCCTTCAGTTTTGCATTGAAAATGCCTACCCAAAAACAAAAATTAGAGCAATATAACAGACAAACCAATAAACACAAAATAAGATTCTGAAAAAATCAAAAAAATTGCACAAATTTTAAAAAAATTGGTTGTTAAGGGGTATGTATTTTCGGCTTATAAGTGAGGGGTATTTTTCTTCCCTTCGTTGCACATTGAAAAATACATACCCAGCAATATAAATACGTTACTCTGTTTTGCCCGAAAGGGACAAGCAGTACCATGCAGTGCGCCATGACGATTCGTTACAACAGAACGTGAAATAAACATATTTTTGAGAGTGGTTCGTTTGTCTGTAATACATAATTTGAGCGATTTTGCTGTATGGGATTGATCTTTTGGCAAGATCAAATGCCACGACCGAAGCAGAGCCACAATGATACTTCTGCCGAGTCCCAGACATCGCAAGGACGGCAGCCCGCATGACGGGGGAGGTGAAAAGCCTATGTGTGCAGCCAAGCACAGTTTATATTGCTGCCTAATGTCCGGGAAGTAGTGTCAAATACGGCAAATTTAAGTCAGAATAGTGTGCCGTTTTTAAGCGGCACACATTTGTGACTTTTCATCAGAGAAAGAGTGACTCTTTGATGAAAGGTCATAAATAGGAAAATAGTCATTAAGGGGGGAAAAAATTATATGTCAAAAGATCAGATGCAAAATGAAATCAGATACCAGCTTTCCAAGGAGTTATTGACAAGAATGCTCTTTCGAAATCTGATCACAGAAGAAGAATATAATCAGATGAACAGTTTGAACTTGCAAACCTTCCAGCCGGCAGAAGCCAAACTTTATGAAAAAAATAGTAGATGTGTCACTGAAAAGCAGGTATCCTTTGCTTGAAAAAAGGAGGCATAAACATGAATGATACAGCAAAAACAACAGACATAAATGAAGAACCGATGATGAAAAATGTTTGTGCTTACTGCAGAGTCAGCACAAATATTCCTCACCAGAAAGGCTCTTATGAATCTCAGCTTGAGTATTACGAAAATATGATCCGAAGCAAGGTAGGCTGGAGCTTCATAGGAATATATGCCGACTACGTCAAAAGCGGTACAAAGAAAAAAGGCAGAACGGATTTTATGCGTATGTTGGAAGACTGTGAAGCAGGGGAGATTGATATTATCTGTACCAAATCAATCAGCAGATTTGCCAGAAACACAGTAGAATGCATTAAGATTGTCAGAGAGCTTAAGATAAAGCAAATAGATGTGTATTTCGAAAAAGAAAATATTCATACACTTTCTGAAAAAAGTGAATTTCTGATATCCATTTATTCCTCTGTGGCACAGGCGGAATCGGAAAGCATTTCATCAAACCAGAAATGGAGCATACAAAAAAGATTTATGAATGGTACATACATATTGCCTAATCCGGCATATGGCTACTGTACAAATACAAACGGATTGCTTGAGCTGAACCAGAAGCAAGCAGCTGTCGTGAGATTTATATTCGACGAATATCTGGAGGGGAATGGAATATGGCGGATTGCCAAAAGCCTGAACGAACAGAGGATACCAACAAAAACAGGAAAGGCGGCATGGTTAGGCGGAGCCATTTATATCATTCTGAAAAACAACATCTACACAGGTGACTTGCTTCTTCAGAAAACATACAGTGAGGACATTGTACCATTCGTAAGAAGAAAAAATAATGGGGAATATAGTCAGGTGCTTATTGAGAATGATCATGAACCAATCGTAACCCATGAGGAGTATGAAGCCGTTCAGCGAATGCTGAAACAAAAGGCAAAAGTAGAAAAAACCGGCAAAGAAGAACAGTCGGAAGAACCTTCAGAGTTTAAAGGAAAAGTTATCTGTGGCATCTGCGGTTCCTCATACAATCGTCAGGAGAGAAAAGAAAGAACAGGTAAGATCAATATTACTTGGAGCTGTGTCAGACGCATACAGACAAAAGAACTTTGTGAGAATGACATAATAAAAGAAAGTCAGTTAGAACAAGCCTTTATCATCATGTGGAACAAACTTTCAAGCCACTGTGATGATATACTGGTACCATTGGTGAACGAGCTGGAGCAGTTAAAAGCAACACCCATGATACAGAAGCAGTTGGAACAATTAGACAAACGAATACAAGAACAGAAAAAGCAGAGAGAGAGTCTCAACCACTTGGCAAGTGGAGAGATGATCGACTCTGCTTTTTATATGGAACAGCAAAATATGATCAGCAAAAACCTAAAAGAGTATCAGAGAGCAAAGGAGCAATATCTTCAGAAATCTAGACAGAGAAAAGAATTGATACAGACAAAAGAACTGATTAAGCAGTTCAAAAAAGGACCGCAATATCTGGAAGTATATGACAAGACATTATTCCAAGCAATCGTAAAAAAGATTATTGTAAATCCCAACGAGTTAGTATTTGAACTGACAAACGGATTAAAGCTAACAGAAAGAAGGAAATAAATATGGGAAGAAAAGTAACAGTATACGGCTATCAATTTAAAAATGGCATATTGCAGGCAGATAAGGAACAAAGTAGATTTGTGCAGGAGATATTCAATGTATATAACAGCGGCATTTCAGTATCAAGGCTAAAAGACCATATTGAGGGACTGGAAATCAATCGAGTAAAGCTCAATGATATGCTCAGCGACAAAAGGTATATGGGGGATGAGAACTTCCCAAAGATTATAGAACCGGAATTATTTGAAGCGGTACAGCAAATGAAAAAGGAAAGACGCAAAGCAATAGGCAAGGAACAGTCCTATATCTATTATAAAGAATACTTCCTTCTGGGTGATAAAATGAAATGCAGAGAATGTGGCAGTGAATATCACTGCTACAAGCATGGAGATAAACAGATATGGGATTGCAGTAAACGAATTGTAAAAGGCAGGGTACACTGCAGAAATCAGCATATACAGGAAGCCCAAATCAAAGAATTATTTATGCAGGCAGTAACTAAAATGAAAAACCATCCGGAAAAGATTAGAAAAATTACGATACATATATTCAAAAGAAATATCCGTTTACAGGCAGTAGAGCATGAAATAGAGCTTCTGAAAAACGACAGCAGTCATAACATAGACGAATTGCTGGAGCTGATATATAAAAGAGCATCGTTACAGTATGAAGACTCCGATGATGGCGGAGCAGAATACTATACAAATAAAATTTTAGACTTGCTTCAGCAGCATAAAGAGCAGACAGAAGAAAAAACATTCGACAAAGACTTATTCGAATTTATAACCCAAACAATTACCATATACAAAGATGGCAGAGTGATGTTCACACTGAAAAACGGAGTGAATGTAACAGAAATGCTGCCATAAAACGGTGTAAAGAGTATGGAAGAAAAAATAGCATAAAAAGAAAGGAAGTATATTATGAATAGCACAGCGACTGATCGAAAAATCAAAATAATTCCGCCCAAAGCTAATATGAATACAGAAAAGAAAAAGAAAGTAAAAAAATCAATGTTGCCGCCTATTGCAGAGTCAGTACCGCACAGGAGGACCAGGAAACCAGTTATGAAGCGCAGGTGGCATATTTCACTAAGCTGATTACAGAAAACCCCAGTTGGCAGTTAGCAGGTATTTATGCGGATGACGGCATCTCAGGAACGGATATGAAAAAAAGGGACAACTTCAATGCCATGATGGAAAGATGCTTGCAAAAAGATGGAGATATCGACCTGATTCTGACAAAATCCATTAGCCGATTTGCCAGAAATACAGTTGACTGTCTGTCCTGTATCCGAAAGCTGAAAGAACGAAATATCGCTATCTACTTCGAGAAAGAGCATATCAACACACTGGAATCCACAGGAGAACTTCTGATCACCATACTCAGCAGTCAGGCACAGGAAGAAAGTCGAAATATCAGCGAAAATGTGAAATGGGGCTTAAAACGAAAATATGAAAAAGGAGAGATGCTGGTCAGAAGAATGTTTGGATATGGCAAAAGCACAGATGGACAGCTGTATATCATTCCAGAAGAAGCAGAAGTGGTACGATTGATTTACGGAAAATATCTGGAGGGGGAAAGCCTGAACAGTATCGCTCGCATACTGAAAGAAAAGGGTATTAAAACCATAAGGGGCAATACAGAATGGAATGTGAATTCAATCCGTACAATCCTGATTAATGAAAAGTATATCGGTGACGCCATGGCACAAAAAACTTTCACAATAGATTATTTGACCAAAACACGAAAAGAGAATCAAGGGGAACTTCAAAAATATTATGTGGAAAATACCTATGAAGCAATTATTCCAAGGGAAGTATTCTATAAAGTGCAGGAAAAACTGCATCAGCGAGCCAATATATATAAGAAGTCCAGTAAACTGAAAACAGAATCAAAGGGCAAGCATAGTGGAAAATACGCTTTGTCGAAAATTACCATTTGCAAAGAGTGCGGATGTGAGTACCGCAGACAAATCTGGTCTAAGTATGGGGAAAAGAAAGCGGTGTGGAGATGCGAAAACAGGCTGAGAAATGGGACAAGATACTGCAAGGAATCCCCGACTATAGAGGAAAATGTATTACATAGAGCAGTATTACATGCTATCAATCAGGTTCTTGAAAACAAAGGTGACTTCGTCCAGACATTCAGAAAAAATGTAGTCACAGCCTTGACGCATGACACAGAGGATTCCGAATATGCTGAAGAAAAGAAAAACTTGCAGAAAGCTATGGCGGAACTGATACAGCAGCAAGCCAAGCAGAACGGCGATAAAACCGCATTTGAGGAATGCTGTCAGGCGATCACAGCACAGATAGAAGCACTGGAAATAAAGCAGATCAAAGCAGCTAGCAGAGGCGAGAAAAGCAGAGAGATGGAAGATATCGGGCGTTTTCTGGACAAAACAAACTGCGTACTGACAGAATATGACGATAAATTGGTGCGGCAGCTGATTCAGAATATCAACGTGGTGAATGCAAGAAAGATAGAGGTAGTATTCAAATCTGGAATTATAGTTGAGAAGATGCTTCCGGAATATTAAATACACGATGATGAAAAAAGTTGGTGGTTGTTTTAAAGTTGGAAACAGCCATCAACAAATAAATGCATTAAATTTTTTGATTTTGTATCAGGCTGTGTGGTAAAATAATAAATATAGATTAAGATAAAGTGTATTTATGTTATATACAATTTATATCATTCGACATTTTATTTATTTTATATAGAAGGAACCATTTTAAGTGGAAAGTAATTATGAAAAAGAGAAATGAGGTATCATATGCCCAAAAAACCAATAAAAGAAACGATCCATGCCAAGGGTGTTGAGATTGGAATTTATACTACGGATTTTCAAAATGAATTTATTTCTTTGACGGATATTGCCAGATATAAAAGTGATGAACCAAATGATGTGATTAGGAATTGGATGAGAAATCGAGATACCATAGAGTTTCTTGGTTTATGGGAAAGTCTTCATAATCCAAATTTTAAACCCGTCGAATTCGATGGGTTTAGAAATCAGGCAGGGCTGAATGCTTTTACGATGTCACCTACAAAATGGATTTCCGGAGTAAATGCCATTGGTATTGTATCAAAGTCAGGACGATGGGGCGGTACATTCGCACATTCTGACATTGCTTTTGAGTTTGCTTCATGGATTTCTGCTGAATTCAAACTGTATATTATCAAAGATTACAAACGCCTGAAAGCGGATGAGAACAGCCGTTTATCTCTGAATTGGAACTTGAATCGAGAGGTGGCAAAGTTGAATTACCGCATTCATACCGATGCGATCAAGCAAAACTTAATTCCGCCTGAATTAACACAGGAACAGATTGTCTATACATATGCGAATGAAGCAGATTTATTGAATGTAGCTTTATTTGGTCAGACAGCGAAGCAGTGGAGAGATGCTAATCCAGGGAAGAAGGGAAATATGAGGGATGAGGCAACAATCCAGCAACTTTTGGTATTGGCGAATATGGAAAGCTATAATGCAATTTTAATCGAACAGGGGAAGACGCAATCAGAAAGATTGGTTCTTTTGCATGATTTAGCGATAAAACAGCTTGAAACAATAGAATCTTTGAGTGTGCAGCATTTACCTCAAATTCAAGGTGATGACAAATTAATATAAACCTCAGTTAGATGAGATAATTCCATTTACGGTAAACAACGAAAAAAGACTGGAATAGCAAGAGAAAATAATTATTCTAGATTTTTTTGTTTCTGCTGTTTTTAAGAGAAACAGATAGCAATACTTTTTACTAAATTATGATACGTCGGCTTATGTTGAGTATGGGGGAGAGTATTTTGGTAGTATGTAAAAATCAAAGATTATAAAATATAACTTAATCTTTGTTTGGGTGTAGTATAAAGATGGCAATTACTTTCTTGATTAAGGTTTTTTCCTTATGCTGAGCATTTTCTCTTTGTAGTTTCTGTATCTGTTTAGCTGTTAATATTTCATCATTAGATGTTTTAAGGGTGAACTTATAAGAATTTAACCCAATATTATATATACACTTAAGACTATATAAAAATGCAGTTTGCATTAAAATTAGAAATATATGAATAAGATTACTTATGGGAGGATAAAATAAATGGAAAATTCCTTACAGAAAGAGATTGATTTAATGGCTAAGTCAATAAAAACAGATAACTATCCAATGTCTATAGGGGAATTGGCAAATCTTTATCTAGATGGAGACTTGCAAATAAATCCCATCTATCAAAGAATGTTTCGATGGGACATAACACAACAGTCTGCGTTGATAGAATCAATTCTATTAAATATTCCGATTCCCCCTGTCTATGTATATCAAAATGAAAAGGGAAAATGGAATTTAATTGATGGTCAGCAAAGATTGTCAACTATTTTCAAATTTATGGGTATCTTAAAAAACGAATCAGAGGATGGATCCACAGAGGAGGTTGAGGTTGAACCTTTGACCTGTACAAAATTTTTACCATCATTAGAAGGAAAATATTGGGATAATGAAGATGAAGATATTTCATTAACTGATGCACAACGTAGATATATAAAAAGATCAAAGATCCTTATTATAATTATTGATAAAAGTAGTGATGAGTTTGCTCAGTATGAGATGTTCCAGCGTTTGAATACTGGTGGAAGTCATTTGAGTCCTCAGGAAATTCGTAACTGTATTATAGTAATGAAAAATGAAGAATTTTATAAAAAGTTGCGTGATATGAGCAAATATACTAATTTTTTAAAATTATCATTGATTTAGTTGAGGAGTATAAAACTTTATTAGTCAATGCTGCTGATAATAAAATATATATGAGAGGTGGAGTTCATGGGGAATAATTGTCAAGTGCCTACTCCACAAAAATATGCTAATGAACTTTTGGATTGTATTGGATATACTCATGGTTTGTATGATAAGTCAGTATTGGAAAATTCTTGTGGAGAAGGCAATATATTGAAAGAAATAGTCAGAAGATATATAACAAGTTCACTAGAAGATGGATATAGTAACGAGCAGATAATCGTAGGGTTAGAAAATCATATTACAGGATATGACATTGATCATAAGTGTATAACTAAATGCATTGATACGTTAAATGCAGTTGCGAAGGAATATGGATTAACCGGTATTCGATGGAATATATGTAAGCAAGATTATTTAAAGTGTAAGAAAAATAGTTTTCATTTTATTATTGGAAATCCACCTTATATTACATACCATGATTTGTCTACAGAACATAGAATTTTTTTAAAAGAGAATTTTGAAACGTGCAAAGAAGGTCGTTTTGACTATTGCTATGCATTCATAGAAGCAGGTTTAAGGGATCTTGCTGATGATGGAAAGCTAGCTTATCTAATTCCATATAGTGTGATACGAAATAAACATGCTGAAAAAGTAAGGATGTTGATTAAAGAATACCTTAAAGGAATTATTGATTATAAAGGAATACAACTTTTTCCTAAAATACTTACTTCTTCTATTATTATTATGTGTAATAAAGAAAATAATGATAATATATATTATTGGAGTAAGAAAGATGGAGTACAAAAAAACTTATCAAAAGAATCATTAATTGGTAAATGGATTTTTGATAAAGAACAAGAAGAAAGTTTGCGACGCTTTGGTGATTATTTTAAAGTTTCAAATAGTGTTGCAACGTTGTATAATGATGCTTTTGTGTTTGAAGCTAAAGAAGAGGATGATTTATTTTTTTATCTTCAAGACGGAAAAATCGAGAAAGATTTAGTTTTTGATGCGGTTAGTGTTAAAAGTGAGAAAAAATATCAAAAAAGTGAGAAGCGTGATAAAATAATTTTCCCTTATAAAATAATAGGTAAAAAAATTTTTTCTTATTCTGAAAAAGAATTTAGACAAACATTTCCCGAATGCTATGCTTATCTGCTAAAAAACAAGGATAAACTTCTAAAGCGCAAATCTAGCGAAGGCGTACAATGGTTTGAATATGGTCGAGTTCAAGCAATTAATAGTATTTTTGTAGAAAAACTTATTATGTCAGTGGTTATTACAAATAATGTAAATGTTTATAATGCTGGAATTGATACTATTCCGTATGCTGGAGTATTTATTCGAACTTTAGATGAGTATAAAAGTGGTTTAAATGAGGCCAAAGAAATACTTCAAAGCAAATCATTTTATGAATATATTAAAAAATGCGGAACACCAACGACAACGTCTTCATACCGAATATCTGTTACTGATATAGAAAATTACTATTTTTAATGCTACAAAATAAAATGATGTTGCTATAAAGTGATTTTATAGTGGGGGTAGGCAATAAAAAATTAATCTAAAAAATAATATATAGCTTGTATAAACCAAGTATCATTTCTTTAGCATAAATCTATTTTATATAGTTTATTGTTAAATGGAGAAAGATACAATATTAAAAGGTTAATATCAATACATAATGAAAAGAAAAAAATCTGGAATGTAAAATAAATCACCATTCTAGATTTTTTTGTTTCCACTATTTTTTAGAGAAATAAGGAGCAACACTTTTTTGAAAAATAACCCTATGCAAGGGGCAACCAGCTTCATCAGGCATACTTTTAGTTAAATCAAAATGGGATGAGTGATCAAAATAGATGACATAGCCGCAAAGTCAGTAAAATCAAGGCTTCCAGCGGTTTTTGAGGGCGGTTTTCAAAGCCCCAAAAATTCGAATTTTATAGATGACATAGCGTTTTTGGAGTTAAAAACCGATTTTCGGGCAGTGAGGTGAAAAAAATCTCACGGCCTTTTTTCGTCTCTGAAAATCTACAAAAAAGTGGTTTCCAAAAATATAACCATTTTTTGAAAAAATTTTTTCGACAAATTTTGAAGGAAAATGTCATTAAAGTGCCAAAAGTAAAGTTGTATGAACATCCTGAAGTCTTTAAAAAATTGAATACAGAGGAAATGATTTATTTTTATAAATCTTAAGTTTTACATAAAGTGCTACCTACAAGGATGGAATGTTTATGGAAGAACATGAAAGAATTTTAAACCTATATTTGCCAATATTGGTAAATTAACAGAGGTTGTTGTACTAGAATCTTTGTGATATACTTTTTTATAAATGTGGATCTTTGTCTATTAGGGGTTTTAAATATAAAAAGGAACTAGAATGATTGTGGATTAACTATGTGGGATTGATTTATATATGTGTTTTGAAAAAAAGAACATCATGCAGTTGTGAAACGAACAATTATTACAACCCTATATAGCAAAGGAAAGAGGTGTGTTATGGATACCATCAATGCTTTATTACATAATACAAATTCATTAAGAAATGCAACTATTTTAGCGGGAAGCAGAGGTTTGAATAATAAGATATCTGGTGTTACTGTCTTAGAAATGTCTGATCTAAATGAAGAGGGGAGTTCTTTATTAAATCTGAAGCAAGGAGAAATTGTAATTACGTCTTGTAATGATATCAAAGAAAATGTTGAAAAGCAGCTTCAGTTAATTTATGCGTTAAAACAAAGAAAAATAGCAGGTATTGTTTTATTTTATATAGGCTATGTTATAAAAAGTTTGGATTATAGTGTGATTGCGTTATGTGATAAGCTGGATCTTCCATTAATTTGCCCACCTAATGATCCCCAAATATCTTATGCTTCTGTGATGAATGATATAATGGGTCTTTTAATGAGGAAAAGTGAACATGAATCAAAGAAAGAGAGAACTATTCTAAAGGGGATAATGGAACTAAATCAGAAACAAAGATCTTTTTCAGAAGGATTAAAATTTTTAAGTGATTCATATGATATTACACTGATGCTATTGGAAAATAGTATGGAAGAGATTTGTTCCTGCGGTTTAGATATCTTGCAGATGAAGGAGCTGTTGAAAAAACAGGGTTTGTTTGATGATAGAAAGGATAATGTCTTTTTTTTCATTGATGATGGAAATCGGTGTGTTTGGAAAAAGATATGGCATAATAATACGTATTTATGGTTGGGCATGTTTTCAAGAACACAGCAATTGCATAATGTAAGTTTTATTATGCAAAGTTTTGAGATGATTATAGATATATGGGAAAAAGATATTCTTCACAAGAGTCAGCATGAATTGATTTTGTCAATTTTGAGTGATAATAGGTCGCAGGCATTTGCTGTTGCAGAAAAGCAGAAAATTGATCTGGAAAAAGCTGTAGGTGTTATTTGTATTGCGAAGCAAGGAGATTTTGAGAAAAATAGAAATATAAAGATACTCATGGATTCTATTATAAAGCAAGAAGGATTTAGAGTTGTACACACAGAAGTTCAACAAAAATCTGTTTATCTATTATTTGGGCATGAAGAAAATAAATTTTTGGATGTGAAGAATTCCATTGAGAATATATCTAATTTCCCGTATCATACAATTGTAGCAACAGTATATGGAAAGGAAGATTTATTCTTATTTCTGCCTAAAGTAATTGAGGTTTTTGCTGGTCTAAAAGAAATAAAAAACAGTAGAATATATGATCGAAGTGAAATTCAATCAATTCTTCAAATGCAGTTTCTTCTCCATTCACCAATGCGGATACTGTATCAAAGCATGCAAAATAGGCTGGATATATACGATAAGAAGAATAAAAGCAATTTGAAAAAAATGATTGTTGACTGTTGTTTAGAATATAAAATGAATTTGAAAGAGATGGCAAAGGCAGAATTTATCCACTATAACACAGTGCAATATCGAATGAAGAAAATTGAGGAACTCCTGCAGATCAACTTAAAAAGGCCATCAGATATGGATACATTATATACATTGGCTTTGTTTATGAAGATGAAAGAAAAGTGAATAAAGTGTAAAAAAACAAACCATAACTTGGTTTGTTTTTTTTATAAAATTTGGTTTGCATTTTTGTTTTTTTGACAATTGTTTCAGAATTATGGATTTGTATAATTAAAGAAAAATACAAAACAGGAGAGTGGTAATTATGGCAACAAAAAAATTGACAAACATTCAGGAAGCAACAGATTTTGTAAGAGGTTGTACATTTTATGCAACTGGCGGGGGCGGACTTCCTGAAAATGGGATTGAGTCTTTGATGAGCGAAATTAATGAAAAAGGCTTTGTACAAATAACAGATATTTCAGAGATTCCCGATGATGCTGTTGCTGTATGCCCGTTTTTGATGGGTTCTATTGCACCGCATGATGAAGCAACTCTTAAGGAAATGGCAGGTTTTGGTTTTATTGATGGCGTAAATAAAGAAAAAGCCAGACTGGCAAAAGCAATTCAGGAACTGGAAGCATATATAGGGGTAAAAACAACAGTAGTTGTTCCTATTGAACTGGCAGGTGCGAATACTTCTGGCCCCATTTCTGCAGGCAGTTCTTTGGGTATGATGGCAGTTGATGGAGATTATTGTGGACGTGCTATTCCGGAAATTTTGCAGATTACACCATATTTGTATGACAGAAAATGGCTTCCTGTCGCTTCTGTTGATGAATGGGATAATGTTTGTATTATCAAAAAGGCAACCAATCTTCGTGTAGTTGAAAGAATTGGTAAGCTTATTAGCGCTGGTGCATATGGTTTGGCCGGTCAGGCAGGTTTTATTATGAGTGGGAAAGAACTGAAAGAAACCGTAATTGCTGGAACTCTCTCCAAATCTTATGAACTTGGTAAGTTTATTCGTGAAGCTCAGGAAGCGCATCTGGATCATATTCCTCAGAAAATTGCAGAAAAAGTTGGCGGTTGGGTGTTGGCAGAAGGAAAAAGAACAGACTTTGAAGATGAAGATCGAATCGGATACTACTGGGGAACGACAACCATTCAGAGCGATGCTGGAGATGAATACAAAATCTGGTTTAAAAATGAAAACCATGTATGCTGGAAAAATGGAGAACCATTTGTTTCCAGTCCGGATTTGATTTGTGTTGTTGATCGTCATACAGGTGAACCAATTCCAAATCCGAAGATGCGTCAGGCGCAGGAAGTGGCAATCATTGTTTTGCCTTGTGATGAGAGATTGAGACAAGACAAAATCAAAAAGGTATTAGACCCTCAATATTTTGGTTTCGAAGATATTTCCTATGTTCCAGTAGAAGAACGTATGAAATAAATAAGATTGTATATGTTGACGTATAAACCTTAAGGAGTCTGAAAGGAGAATTGTTATGGATCAAAATGTTTATACGCCAGAGGATAAATATTATGATTATCCTGATAGACCTGTACCACATGACAAACGGAAAAGTCCAATCAATATTGCTGTAGTTACAACTGGGATGGCAGTTGCTATGTCAACTTTATATACAGGATCAGCACTGGCGGAAGTTATGAATTTTAAAGAAGGCACGATTGCAATTGTTGTAGGCAGTGTGATTTTGGCCATACTTGCTTCGCTAACTGGGGGAATCGGAGCAAATCAAGGCATTTCTACATCAATGTTATCTAGAGTTCCTTTCGGTAGAAAAGGTTCCAATATTGTTGGTCTGGTTTTGGGAATATCAATGTTGGGGTGGTTTTCATACCAATGTGGGTATTTTGGTGAAACTATCGCGCTGATGCTGCCAGGACATTTTTTGACATCCCCAGTTGTTGCTACAATTTGGGGTGGATTGCTCATGATGTCAACTGCCATTGTTGGCTATAAAGGGATGACTTATTTAAGTATGGTAGCAGCACCGTTACTTTTGGGACTTTGTCTTTACTGTGCCATTATGGCAATCAGCACAACGGGTCTGAGTCCTATCATTGCACATATGCCAGATAATCCTGCTACCATCGGAACTGGTATTACAATTGTAGTAGGTGGTTGGATTACTGGGGCAGTTTTACAGCCGGATATTTCCAGATATGCGAGAAGCAAAATGGATAATTCCGTGGGTGTTATTGTAGCAATGTTTGTTTTTGCTGCAGCAAACTGGGGTGGTTTTGTTGTGGCAAAAGCGACAAATAGCGCTAATATCATGGAAGGCCTCAGTATTTTAGGCATGGGTGTTTTGGGCTTACTGATTGTTGTATTAGGCCAGTGGACAAGTAATGATAATAATTTGTATTCCGCAGCTTTGGCAATTATCAATATTAAGCCAGGGATTAACAAGCATATCGTTTCAGCCGTATGCGGTGTCATTTTTACTGCTTTGGCTGTTACTGGCATCCAAAACCATTTTGTAGGGTTCTTGTCTGCGTTAGGAACATTTTTACCTCCAATAGGTGCTGTTTTGGCAGTAGATTATTACTTACTAAAGAAAAAACATCAATATGATTTCGAAAATATGGATCAGACGACCTCTTATAAACCACTTGCCTTTGTATCAGTTGTTTTAGGTGGAGGAATCGCATATATTTCCAAGTTTGGTTCTACAACAATCACTGCGATTATTCTCACGGTTGTTCTGTATTATGGCTTAAGTAAATTGATGGAAAAGAAAAATGTGTGAGAAAACGCCATGCTGTATGTTCAGCATGGCGTTTTATTTAAAGGAGGCTTTGTAATGGTACAAAAGGAAATTTTAGATTTATGTTTGGAACGGTATTATGACAGAATGATAGAAGGAATTCAAAATAATATGCGTATTCCAAGTGTGAAAGGTAAGCCAGAAGCAGGGGCACCTTATGGGAAATTTGTGAATATGGCTTTAGAGGATGCTTTGTTGCAGGCAAAAGAACTGGGACTTCGTGTGAAAAATATTGATCATAAAATAGGCTATGCTGAGATTGGAAAAGGAGATCAAATGATTGCAGTATTGGGACATTTAGATGTAGTTCCGGCAGAGGGTGAATGGAAACATCCTCCCTATGAAGCAGTCATTTCAGAAGGGATTTTATGGGGACGAGGGGCCTTAGATGATAAAGGCCCTATAATAGGGGCATTATACGCATTAAAAGCAATTCAAGATAGTGGTATACAGCTAAATAAAAGGATTCGTGTCATTTTAGGCACAGATGAAGAAAGCGGGTCTTCTTGTGTAAAGCATTATATAACGAGTAAAGAGGAAATGCCGTCTTGCGGATTTACACCAGATGCACAGTTTCCAGTTATTTATTCGGAAAAAGGAGCCATCCAAATTGTTATTGAACAGAAACTTACAGCAAAAGAGGATATGTTATTTGAGGAATGTAATGGGGGCAAAGCTATAAATGCGGTAATGTCAAACTTTTCAATAGCTTTTTTTGATGAGCAAACGAAAACAAGGTATCAAAAAAACTTTGAAGGGAAAAATGCTCATGCCAGTGAGCCATGGAAAGGAATCAATGCTGCTCTAAAAGCATCGAAGGAATTGTTGACTCTTGACGATGTTCCTGAAGCTATTAAGAGAATGAGTTGTTTTATACAGGAAAGTCTGATGATGTTTCCGCGAGAATTAGAGAAGGGTGTTCAATCCTTTGAAGAAGATTTGGGTAAAATAACGATTAATCTGGGAAAGATGTACAAAAAGAAAGAATCGGTTTTTTACGAATTTGATATCAGATATCCATATGGAATTAATGCAGCAGATGTGATAGATCAAATGGGTCAACTTTCAGGTAAATATGAAATGACAATAGCAGATAAAAAAAATAATCCTCCACTTTACATTTCAAAAGATACTGAGATTGTGAGAAAACTCATGAATTTATATTGTAGTGAGATGGGGGAAGAAATTGCACCGATTGCTATTGGTGGCAGTACCTATGCAAAATCTTTTCCTAATATGGTAGCTTTTGGCCCCATTTTTCCATTTCAAGAAAATAAGATCCATCAACCAAACGAGTCAGTAGATTTAAAAGATCTTTACCGAGCGATTACATTAATTATGTATGCAATGGTAGTCTTGGCACAGTAAATAATGAGCTATTGTATATGCAAAATAAATTGCATACTAGGACTAGTGATCAAAATAGATGATATGGCGTTTTTGGATTCAAAAAACGCTTTTTGGGCAGTGAGATACGTAAATCCCACTGCCTTTTTTTATTTCTAAAAATCGACAAAAAGTGGTTTTCAAAAAACAACCATTTTTTGAAAATTTTTTTTGACAAATTTTGGAAGGGGGTAAAAATATTGAAGGAAAATGTCATTAAAGTGCTAAAAGTAAAGCCGCATAAACATCCTGAAGAAAAATACATTGGAAGCAATGCAGAAAGCGGTGGGAGGATATACTGAAATCGTGGGAATAGATGAATCCTATTAAACGATGACGGGAATTTTGATTGGCTTGAGAGCTAGGATTGCTTCATTAAGTGTAGGGTAGAAAAATTTACAGTTGTGTAGTAAAATAAATTATCTGTTTAGAAAAGAGAAAATGTATGAAATAGGTATATAGGTTAAATGTATTAAGCTATTAGAGTAGTTTTGGATAGATCAAAATAGGAGGTAAAAATGGCACATAAACCATCCTTTGCTGTTGGGGCAGTTGTTTCCAATGATGAAATGCGAAAAGAATTTAAGATTGGTAATATGGGTGGAATGAGAAAATCCAATACATATGGGTGCCTTGTTATCATCTCTGACCATACAAAAGGTTTGTATGAAGATAAATGGTATGGTGACGAATTACACTATACTGGAATGGGTAATGTTGGTGATCAAATACTTACTGGAAATCAAAATGGAACACTCTATAATGCAAACATGGACTATAGTCAATAAAAAAGACACGATTTTTAAATATATTTTCTGGGAACGGCTAGATTCCTTGCCGATCCCAGAATGTTGCTTCCATTTCATCTGGTGTCAGATAGCCTAAAGAACCATGTGGTCTGCGAGAGTTATAGAAGCCTTCGATATATTGGAAGACAGAGTGGTATAGGTCACGATAGGTACGAAAATTACGCCTGTTGGTTTCTTCTTTTTTGAGATATTTGAAGAAACTTTCGCAGCAGGCGTTATCAAAAGGATATCCCTTTTTGGAGAAGGACTGGACAACATTCAGTTCATCAAGCAGTTTTCGAAATGCAAAGGCTGTGTACTGTGATCCTCTATCAGAGTGAAACATCAGTCCAGCTGGACAATTTCTGGAATAATATGCTTTCTGAAAGGTCTGGATGACCAGATCTGCATTGGGTTTGGATGATATATTCCAGGAGATAATTTTTCTGGAAAAAAGATCCATAATGATACAAAGATAATACCACTTACCTCCGGCTTTGAGATATGTAAAATCACTTGTCCAGACCAAGTTGGGAGCTTTTTGATGAAAGTTTTGATGCAGGCGATCAGCATAACAACCAGACGACTCATCTGGGCGAGAAATGGATTTTAGTTTTATTGTGGACATAGGTGGAAGCTGCATGGAACGCATCAGGCGGTACACTCGACCGACGCTGATGCAGATGCCATAGTCACGACCTAAGATATATGTGATTTTATAAGCACCGATGCGTTTATCGTAGTCAGCGTAAATGTGCAGAATCATTTGTTTGATGTTCTGATTCTCAATGGTTCTGGAAGAAGGCAGAGAATAAAAATGTTTGTAATAAGTGCTGCGGTTTACGTTGAGTACACGGCAGAGGGTTTTGATATTGTGCTGGAATCGAAGCTTATAAACTGCGCTTAATCTTTGTTTGAGTGTGGCGTGAAGATGGCAATCGCTTTTTTAGGATGAGGTTTTCTTCTTCAAGCTGAGCATTTCTTTTCTGGAGTTCCTGAATCTGTTTCGCAGTCAGAATTTCACCATTAGATGTTTCAACAGTGGAGTATTGCTTGATCCATCTGGAAAGAGCAGTTTGAGAAACACCATACTCTTTGATTAGAGAAGCTTGCGTTTTGCCATTATGATAGAGATCAACAAGAGTTCGTTTGAAATCCTCATCATAATAATTTTTTTAGCCATAAAGATACCTCCTTTTGGTGTCTAGTATTATGGTACATCTGTTTATAAATCGTGTCCACTTATTTAATATAGATCCAATATGTGCGTGTAAGTGCTAAGGATCAAAATGAGGATAGACAAATAATCGCTATGCGAGAGGTTGGAGTTTCTGAAAAAAATATTTATATGGATAAGCAATCGGGAAAGGATTTTAAACGGAAGCAGTATAAAAGACTGGTAAGAAAAATGAAAAAGGATGATTTATTATACATAAAAAGCATAGATCGTCTTGGGAGAAATTATGAGGAGATTATAAAGCAATGGAGATATCTTACAAAAGAAAAAAGGATAGATATTATTGTTTTAGATATGCCGTTATTGGATACCCGACGAGGAAAGGACTTAATGGGAACATTTCTAAGCGATATTGTATTGCAGGTGCTTTCCTTTGTAGCGGAAAATGAAAGGTCAAATATTCGCCAAAGGCAGGCAGAAGGAATAGCAGCAGCAAAAGCCAGAGGCGTAAAATTTGGGCGACCTCCTAAACCACTTCCGGAAAATTTTCATACAGTTTATCAAAGATGGAAAAATGGGAAAATTACAGGTACAAAAGCGGCAGAAGAATGCAATATGCCTATTACAACATTTCGATATAAAGCAGATATTTACGAAAAAACTAATTTTTTGTGAAAGGGGATTTCTGCAATAAAGTGTACTTTTTTGCAAATCTTCAGTAGATTTCTTCACACTTCAATATTAACATACACATTTGTTTTTTACAACAAAATTCCACATAATTAGCACAGCTTAAAGAGTCAGAATTCATCTGCAAAAAAGTACACATTTTGAACAAGATAAAGGAGGATAAACTATGGCAGCAATCGCTTCGGTAATCAAGTACGAAGGCGATAACAGCACCTTCATCTGGAAACACCCCTGTGAGGACTTCAATACATCGTCTCAGTTGATTGTCCACGAATCACAGGAAGCAATTTTTTCCTAAATGGACAGGCACTTGATTTGTTTGGACCGGGACGGCACACGTTGGAAACAGGGAATATCCCACTCCTGCGTCATTTAATCAATATTCCGACTGGCGGCGTGAGTGCATTTCATTGTGAGGTCTATTTCATTAACAAAACCGAACAAATGGCAATTCGCTGGGGAACGGACAGCAAAGTTCAGTATGTAGAGCCTACATATAAGTTTCCGATTTCTATTGGTGCAAACGGTGAAATGTCCCTTTGCGTGGATGATTCGCGTAAGCTTCTGGTGAAATTAGTCGGCACAGAGCGAGTTCTGGATCGTCAACAGTTAACAACCTGCTTTCGCAGTATCCTCATGACCAAGGTAAAAACTTATATTGCGCAGGCGATGCGTGCTAACGCCATCAACATCTTTGAAATTGACGAAAGCCTTGAAACATTTTCTGCAGACATTCAGAAGCGGCTGATTCCTGATTTTCTTGATTACGGCGTGCAACTCAAACGCTTCTATGTTACTACAGTGGTTAAGCCGGATGGTGATCCGCAGTATGAAAAGTTCAAGGAATTGCATTTCCGTCAGTATGCCGATATAGCAGAGGCAAAGCTGAAACAGCAGACCGATATGATCCAAGCACAGACCGAAGCACAGAAAGTTGTTATTGATTCTCAGGCGCAGGCAACCAAGCGTATGCAGGAAGGATATACCTACCAACAGGAGCGTGGTTTCGATGTGGCACAGGATGCTGCCCAAAATGAAGGAGCAGGACAATTTTCTAACATGGGTATCGGTTTAGGAATGATGGCTGGTGTTGGTGGTACAGTCGGCGTAATGGTAGGCGGAGCCGTATCTGACGCATTTGCGGGAATAACAACACAGCCACAGTCGGCAGCAAACCGTTTCTGTGAACAATGTGGAGTTGAGTTGACACCGGGTGCAGCATTCTGCGATGAGTGTGGTGCACCGCAGGCAGCGCCAGACACTTGTGCAAAGTGTGGTTTCAAGTTCATTAAGCCTGGCAAATTCTGTCCGAAATGTGGAACGAAAAGGGAGAACTGATGATGAAAAAGAATAGCACAAAAGGATATATAATTCTTGGGATTCTATTTGCGCTGGTAAGCATTTTCGCTTTTGCTGTTCCAACAATAAAAACAGCAACATTCTGGATTGCTTATGTATTTACCGCTGTAGCATTTGTTGCACAGATTTTTATTTGGAAAACTGCCCTTGGAAAGGAAGAAACCTTAAAAAGCAAATTTCTTGGTTTTCCGGTTTTATACATTGCCATTGTATATGCAATCATTCAGATGGCTGCATTTGCAGTATTCCTGTTTGTACCGGCATTTCCGGCATGGAGCGCAATCGTGGTGTGTCCTGTTATTGCCGGTGTTTCTGCGATATGTATGATTACTGCTGATGTGGGACGCGATGAAATCAAACGAGTGGAAGTAAAAGTGCAGAAAAAGGTTTTCTATATTCGGGAACTGCAAACGGAGGTTGAATTGCTGGCTGCGGCTGAAACAGATGTTGATATAAAAACAGCACTTGCGCAGCTTGCTGAAAAAATCCGTTTTTCCGATCCTATGAGCAATGAACAGTTGGCGGATTTAGAAAATAAAATATCCGCTAAAGTTTTGGAACTGAAAACAGCAGCAAATAAGAAGGAGGTCATAGCAGAAATTACTTTGCTTTTAGATGAACGGAACCGAGAATGTAAATTTTTAAAGTGAGGGAACAAATGGACTATTCTGAATTATTTGAAGGGGCAAGAAAACAAATATCTATCATCCCTGATGAACAAATTTTTCTGGCAAAAGATTTGTTTACTGGAGCAGAGTGGAATCAGCTTCAAAAGGGAGAGAAGCTGAGCTTCGGAAAGCGATTTAAAAACGCTGTTATTGATGGAAAATTCCCTGATGTTGTATATATCGGAAAGGCACCAAATAACTCTGCACAATATAAAAAGACAAAAAGAGAGGAACAATGATGAAACAGTTAACTTGTGAAATGTGCGGAAGCACAGACTTGATAAAGCAAGACGGTGTATTTGTTTGTGAGACTTGTGGAACAAAGTATTCCGTTGAGGAAGCAAAGAAAATGATGGTAGAAGGAACCGTTGAGGTCGCTGGTACCGTTAAAATTGATGATTCGGCGAAAATTGCAAACTATTATACTATAGCAGAGAGTGCTTGTGACGCGGGCAATCAGAAAGAAGCGGAGAATTATTGTAATAAAGTTATTGAGATTGAACCGAATAATTATAAAGCGTGGTTGTTGAAAGGTTGTGCTGCAGGCTTGCAGTCTACTCTTGACAATATTCGTCTGGAGGAATCTATCAGTTATTTTTGTAAGGCAGTTGATAATGCACCCGAAGATCAGGTCAAGGAGGTTAGAAAATTAGCGCGCAACGAGTTTTCCAGAGTGGCTTTTGCCCTGATTAAGCTTTGCTGTGACGCTTATTCTGAAAACGGATCTTCCGACATTGAAGATAAAATCCTGCATATTGTAAGACCGTTTGTAATGTACAGTAGGCCGGACCTTTACACAGAGTGTAGTTACTTAGAGTGTGATTTGCCATTCATGGAATTGGGCGAAGATGAAGAAAGAGATATAGAGATAGGTGATATTATGTCCGATATGGCAAGTGAAATTTTCTCTGCCACTAGGTGTGCACGGTGGAGAACCGATTCTTTTAGCACTGGTGGTGTCAGTTTGCTACGTAGAGCCATTGATATAGGGCTAGATAAGAAAGATGGTTACAGAGAAATAATTTCACTTTTGCGTAATGATAAGCTCCGGCTGCGTAATATCCCTACCTCCCAATCGTATGCGTATGTCATTAAGGATATTGTGGAGTACCAAAAAAAGCTTAGGGAAATAGATCCGTCTTATACGGAAGATTTTGAAGACTCTCAGCAAACCAGTAATCAACAGACTGGTAATCAACAGACGAATAGTGGCTGTTATGTGGCAACCGCCGTTTATGGTTCTTACGATTGTCCACAGGTTTGGACGCTACGCCGTTTCCGTGATTATACTCTGGCTAAAACATGGCATGGCAGATTGTTCATTAAAACATATTATGCAATTAGCCCAACCCTTGTTAAGTGGTTCGGACATACCGAGTGGTTTAAAAAAATGTGGAAGGACAAGCTCGACTGTATGGTTGCTAATCTGAACTCTGTGGGTGTTGAGAATACACCATATGAGGATAAGGAGTGGTGAATATGGTTGGAGATTATCGAATGTGCATTGATGAAGCGGAAGTATTTTGAATGTGGCAAAAGCATGCTTTGATGATACCAGTGAATTTCTGTACGGAAAATTGTATCCATTTGTAGTTAATGCAAACTTTTCCTGTGAGTTGTTTATCAAGGCAATCATGATCAAGCAATCCCCTACTCAAGAGTTTAGTTGAGGACATGATTTGAAACAACTCTTTAACGCACTTGATAGTAAGGAGAAGGAAAGGGTTGAATTGTACACAATTCCAAATACAACAAGTCAGTAACTAAGGGGGAACTTGACTGATATATTTTTTATAAGTAAAACAATAAAAGTAGCTAAAAACGAATGGGTGTCGATTTTATCGGCACTCTTTTTCTATGGAGGGATAACATGATTTTATTGATTTATATGGGAGTATTATTCTTTTGCTATGGCATTTATAACCTGTTTTGCTACTTTAGTATGTTCCCGACGGCAAAAGCAGGAAGGCATCTGTTAAAGCTGTATAGGAAGAGAGTGCGCCTTTGCGACAATATTTTCATGGTTCAGTTGGCGGAAAGGTTTGTGAGAAATTTTGATTTTGAACAGAAAGAACCGAGTATGATAAGTGCTGTTTTGAGTTATAACGGTGTGAATTATTCTGCGGCAATTTATCTTTTCAGCAGACTGCTTATAGCGGCGTGCGGCATTATATTATCCTTGCCGTTGGTTTTTATAGGTGTACGTTGGATGCTTGCGATGTGTGTAGGGATAATTCTGTTTACAGCAGCAGACTACGGTTTCATGCTATTACAATATTGGCAGTATATCGATGAATTAAAGCAAGACTTGCCCGTGTTTGGATTACTTGCTGAAAAATATTTTGAAAAACAAGGGGATATGAGCCATTTTATAGAGTTGAGCCGCAGGATTTCGGGAGATGTATGGTATGAAATCTGGTCTGGTATGCTGTGTCAGGAAAAACAGCTTTCAGAAGAAGTGCGGTATCAGAGCAGGGGATGGACAGATATATGGTTGTTGAGATTTATAGAGGGAATGGTATCGGAGAAGAAAGCGGAGTATTACAAGGATTTCTACAGAGACCTATGTAGCGCCCTTTCACAGAAAAGAGAAAAGAGATTACAGCAACACTGCAAATGGCTTAGATTCCTTCCGGGAGTCTTTTTCTTTTGCCAGATTTTATTGCTTATTTCGTTGTTGACATAAGCTGTCCCAGAATTTAGCCCACGGATTTTTATAATTTGTAGATTTTATAAATTTGGTTTTTTACAATAGAGATAGGAATGTATTCAGTAAAGGGAGGATTTTTACGACGGAAGGCATTTATAGATATAAAATTTTCCGAAAGGAGGGCTATCAGATGGACGAGAGATTAACACAGGAACAAAGAGGATTGGTTGAGGAAAATCTGACAGTGATTGATTCTGTAATCAAAAGTTGTGTTCATGTGAATAACAATATCTGCGGTATGGAGTATGACGATCTTTATCAGATTGGGGCGATTGGTCTTTGCAAAGCGGCAAGCCGATATAAACAGTGCAAGCAAGCTGCTTTTTCTACATACGCTTTTCATGTGGTAAAAAATACAATCATTGATTACCTGCGAGGGCTAAATACAAGGCTGCGAGCGCAGAACTGCTTTTTAGAGGAATCCGAGCAACATATAAAACAGCAGTATATGACAGACCTTGCAGGAACTTTATACGAAAGAGAACTTTTACGAGCGTTACAGCAGTCCAAGGGGAACTGTAGCGGTAGTGTACGAAAGGGCATTGAAGCTATAGAACTGAAAATGCAGGGATACAGCGGCAGAGATATTGCAGAACGGTATCATGTGAAGCCCAATTATATTACTGCTTGTATCTCCAGAGCGCAGAAGCATTTGCGGCAAGATGTGGTATTTGTTCGTAAGGTCGCATAAAGGAGAAGAACAAAAGGGGGAACTTACAGGTGATTACATTATATACAGCGGTTGGGAGATATGAATTAAGAAAGAATGAAAACGGCGAAAAGCAGCCGATTGTAACAGTAGATCAAAAGGAAATGGCATTAGGCAGAGAGGAACTGCTGCTCTGGTCCTGCCTGATGTGGGAGATTCTGACGAAAGAAGAAGTAAAAACTTATTTTTTGAAGAAGGCTGTGAGGATGGACGTTTCTCAGGAACGCTTTGATGCAGTTTTGCAAAGACTGGAAGTCAGACAGTTAGTAGTAAGCGCGCAGGCGGAAAAAGGAGATATTGCATTATATCGTCTGTTGGCGAAGCTCTATGTCATACCTCTTGAAAGCAGCTTTATGGTTAAGGTGCAGGCATTTTTTCGTTTTATATTTTTTGAAAAGCTGCCGTTGACAGTGGCGAAGAATGTTTTTCAAAAAGAGAATTACACAGAAATGGAGCGACGTGTGCTACATCTGGCAAGAAAGGCAAGGTTATCCTGTGCAGAGATTCTTGCATGTATCGCAAATGATGAAATCGATACTTCTATTGGAAACCAGTCGGAGTTTCAGAAGGAGAAGGCACGCGATAATCTCGGTTTCTTTTTGTGGTTTTGTGACGGACATAGAAAGGCTTTGGAGGCGATTTCTACATTATATTTGAATAAGGATATAATATTTGATAAACGAAAATAAAACGGTTTGAAAGAGAGGAGAAAACAATGAAGAAATTAGGAAAGGGGCTGTGAAAAAACATAGCTCTAAAATAAAGAAGGACCTAAGGTTCAAAATGAGCCAAAGGTCCTTCTTTTGTGTTAAAATTAAGACGGTGTGAAAAAATCTCTGTAAATGGGCTTTCTATGATAGGATTTGAAGGCTGAACAGAAGTATTTCCAACTATCCGACCTTACAGACACTATAGTAACTAAATGCAGGCATGTCAAGAAAATCCTGATTTTTCAGGACTTCTGACATGCCTGTTTTCTGTTATTCGGGCAGTCTGCCGTCGTACATGATGCTCAATTCTCCATAGACACGACCCCAATTTCGAAGAGTCGAAGTCCATTTTTTTGATGCCTCAAAAGTTGCCAGATACAGTGCCTTCATCAGAGCGGTAGGGCTGGGAAATACGCTCCTCTGGGAATTCAGACGGCTATAGGTGCTGTTCAGGCTTTCGATAGCATTGGTCGTGTAAATGACTTTGCGAACCTCGGCAGAAAACTTGAAAATCGGGCAGATGGCATCCCAGTTAGAAGACCAGCTTTTCATGGCATTCGGATATTTACCCTGCCATTTTTCTGTAACGGTTTCCATATTTGCCCTTCCCTGTTCTTCAGTAGGTGCCTGATAAATGCTTTTTAGATCTGTGGCAAAGGCTTTTCTATCCTTGTCTGGTACATATTTCAGTGTATTTCTTACCTGATGTACGATGCAGCGCTGATATTCGGTCTTAGGGAAGGCGGCATTGATAGCTTCTTTGATTCCTGTAAGACCATCAGCACAAAGAATCAGGATATCTTTCGCACCTCTGTTTTTCAGCTCATTCAGTACTGTCAGCCAATATTTGCTGCTCTCATTTTCGCCAACCTGAATGGTCAACACTTCTTTTTTGCCTTCGTGATTGATGCCTAGGATCACATATGCAGCAAGCTTACGGATAACGTTATTATCTTTCACCGAAAAGTGGACGGCATCGATAAAAAGAATCGGATATACTTCTGCCAGAGGTCTGTTCTGCCATTCTTCTATTTCCGGCAAAAGACGATCTGTGATATCAGAAACCATGCCTTCGCTGACTTCAAAACCATAAATATCTTCAATCATCTCAGAAATCTGGCGTGTTGTCATGCCTTTGGCATACATAGAAATGATCTTATCATCGATTGCAGAGATGTCTTTCTGACGTTTCTTGACGATTTTAGGTTCAAATGTACTGCCGCGGTCCTGCGGAATACTCAGTGTGGTTTCGCCATATTTACTGCGAATCTGTTTTTATTTATATCCATTTCTGGAATTGGAATTTTCAGAGCGTTCATAGGACTCATAACCCAGGTGTTCATCCATTTCAGCTTCCATCATTTCTTTGATGGTATCGCCCAGCAGATCTTTGAGAGCATCCTGGATATCCTCTGCTGACTGGATATCGTATTCCTGCAGGAGTGCTGCAATAATGTTTTTCTTGCCCTCGGACATTCTTTTTCTTCTTGCCATAATTTAAGGCCTCCTCATGATATTTTTATTCTATCATAGAAGGCCTTGTTATTTATGTTTTTACAGAGTTTTTTTCACAGGCTCTTATAATTTTCTGTTTTGCGGCGGCACAGACGTTGTTTTATGTGTTTTTTGGGGAAGCGGTTCTTTACAGGGCTTATCCTCTGCTTATTCATATACCCCTTATAATAATTTTGTATTTTATTTTTAAACAAAACATATATGTTTCGGTTATATCTGTAATTTCGGCATACTTATTGTGTACGCCGAGAAAATGGTTTGGAACGGCGGCATCATATTTTTTTAATTGCAGCCCTGTGGCTGCATATGTTGCCGCCATAGCCGTTACAATTCCTTTTCTTATTATTGTTGTAAAATACATTTCGCCTTATATGGTAAGGCTTAAATATGAGAGCAGGGCTGTGCTTGCCGTATTTTTAATTCTGCCTTTGGCATATTATGTTTTGGAATACGCTTTTACGGTATATACCGATTTGCTGTATACGGGCGGCGCTGTTATATTGGAATTTGTGGACAGCTTTATTGTGCTTTTATATGTTGTGTTTTCGCTGCTTACGGTGGAAATTTTGCGGCAGAAGGGTAAAGCCGAAAGGGAAAACCTTATGCTTTCCGTTGCGGCGGCGCAAGCGCAAAAGGAACTGGCAAGAATCTATACCGCCGAAAAGCAGACAGCCATATACCTCTATGATTTAAGGCATCATATGAATTTTATACGAGGCTGTATAGACGAAGAACGATATGAAGATGCAAAGGAATATATAAATAAAATTTGCAATCAGGCAGAAAGCTATAAGGTTGTTAAATATTGCAAAAACGAAGCCGTTAATATTATATTGTCTTATTATGTTGAAAGAGTAAAAGAGCAGAATACCGAAATTGCGGTAAATGTTACGGCAGAGGATTTTTCAAGGTTTCAGATTACAGACCTATGCAGCCTTATTTCAAACGCTTTGGAAAATGCCGTTCATGACTGTGAAAAAACGGAAAACGGATATATTAAGGTTAAAATATACGAAAAAAATAAAAAGCTGTGCATAAATATTGCAAACAGCCTTTGCGAAAACATTGTTTTTGAAAACCATATGCCCGTTGCGAAAAATGCGGGTCACGGAATAGGAGTAAAAAGCATGGCTTCCGTTGTGGAAAAGTACGGCGGAGTGTATGGTTTTTTTGCCGACGGAAACGAGTTTCGTTTTCAGGTGTCCATGTAATAAAAATAAAAAGAAATGTGTTGATTTTTTGAAAAAACACATTTCTTTTTTTGTTTTATATAATATTTGTTTTTTTAAGCACAGATGAAACGTATTTGCATACCGTTCCTGTAAAAAAACCTGTTATCATGCCCGAAACTATAAGCACAGGCACATAAAATATTATTCCTGTCATTTTGGTTACAAAAACGGCTGCACATATCTGCCCTATGTTATGGGCAACGGCACCTATTATTCCGGTGTAGTGCATATGGGTAGAGTCTATAAATTTTTTGGCGAAATATATGCATAAAAAGCAGAATATTCCTCCGCTGAAACTGTATATAAATGCGCTTAATCCTCCGCCAAACATACAGGAAATTATTATTCTTAAAAGCAATATTAAAAATGCGTCTTTTGCCGAAAGAGTGTATATGGCAAAAAGCGTTACCGTGTTTGCAAGACCAAGTTTTATTCCGGGTATTGGGGCAAGAGGCGGTATATAGCTTTCTATAATAAAAACTATAAGAGAAACTGCCAAAAGAAGGGCATCAAAAGATAACTGCTTTGTTTTCATGTTTTACCTCGTTTATTGTGACAATATGTCTATATCGTTTTCGTCATCTTCTATTTTTATTGTTATTTTGTTTGGAAGGCAGACTATAGGCGAAACTCCGTCTGAAATATACCCCTGATGTACACAGGTGTTGTCCGGGCAGTCGGCTTTTATTATACATATCCTGCCTTTTTCCACACGAACCGTATTTGTGTACTTTTCCCCGTCTATATCAAATTCGTAGGGGGAGGAAACTGTGCTTAAATTTATTTTTTTTGTTATTTTTCCGTCTTTGTATATAACTGCCGTATTTCCTTTGGCTTTCATGTTAAGCAGAATGAAGGAAAGCCCTGCGGCAATTATAAATACCGCGACAAATACATATTTTATTTTCTTGTTCATTTTTAAAACCGCCGTTATTTTTATTTTGCAATTTCAACATTGTCGAAGTTTTCGTTTAAAACAGTGAAGCTGTCGGCTATGTTTTGGGAAACGGTAACGGATTTGTCCTTGCCTATAAGTATTATGCCGAAATCGTCTTTGTTTTGATGCCAAAATTTTACGGCTTTTTCTTTGCCGAGAATAAAAAGCGTTGTGGAATATGCATCGGCAAGTGTTGCATCTTTGCTTACTATTGTTACGGAAGCAAGGTCTGTGTCGGCAGGGGCACAGGTTGAAGGGTCCATAATATGATGATAAGTTTTGCCGTCCTGTTCAAAATATCTTTGATATGCTCCCGATGTTATTACGGCACAGTCGTCTACGGTTACAACTGCCGCATAATCGTTTTCGTCAAATGGATTTTGTATTGCTACTTTCCATTGTGAGCCGTCAGGCTTTTTGCCTACTGCCTGCACATTTCCCCCCAATGAAACAACAGCACTTTCTATGCCGTCATTTTTCATTATTTTTGATATTTTATCCGATGTATAGCCTTTGGCTATTGAGCCTAAATCTATAAGCATTTGGTCATCTTCAAGAGATATTGTTTTTGTGGAATCATCGGTTTTAACCTTGTTTGAGTCTATGTGTTCTTTTAACCTGGAAAGTGTCTGCTCGTCGGGAATTTTGTATTCGCCTGTTGTAAAGCCCCATTCACGAACAACGGGATATATTGAAATATCTAAAACACCGTTTGTTTTTTGGAAAAACTCCAATCCTCTTTTAACGAGAGTATATGTATCATCTGAAACAGAAGATTTTTTTTCGGAATTTATTTTTGATATGTCACTGTTTTCGTTTGTTGTGGCAAATGTGTTGTCAAGTTTTTCTATTTCGTTTATAACGTCTTTCATAGCTTTTTCGCCGTTTTCGCCGTAAATTGTTATGTTCATAACCGTATCCATGGCAAAAAGCTGTGATGTTGTTTTGTCGCCGTCTTTTGTTATTTCAACGGAAGAAGAACTTTCTGCCTGAGAAGAAACAGAAGAAGATGCGTTTGAGGAGGGGGCAGAACAGCCCAAAAGAGAAACAGCACTGAAAAGAACGGCTGTTTTAAAAAAAATTTTTTTAATTTTTTTGTTCATATTTTTGTTAGCCTTTCTAAAAAATGTAAATGTTAGTTTTTACTAACTTTATATTTAATATAGATAATTAAAAGCTGTTTGTCAAGAGCTGTTGTAACGCAAAAGTTACACTTGACATGAAAAAAATCCAATATTATATTGTTAATAAATTGAGTTAGTGACAGCTAACTAAATTGAGTTAGTGACAGCTAACGATAAATTAACAATACTAGTTATCATCAACTTAAACAAACACAAATTACATTTTATATTTAAGGGGTGGTTATGAAATGAAGTACAATTTGTACAAAGGTGCAGGCGCGAAAAAAGCTGTGGCTTGGCTCTTGCAGCGGCTATGACAGTAGGGGGGGCCCCTGCGGCGTATGCGGCGGATAAATCTCAGATTAAAGATATTCCGAACAACTGGGCAAAGCAGGCAGTTGAAAGTGCAGTTGAAAACGACCTTATGACAGGTTATGAAGGTTATGTAAGACCTGCTGATGACATCACAAGAGCTGAAGTTTCTGTTATTATTAACAAAATTCTTGCCTCAAGCAACAAAGCCGATATTTCATCTTTTTCCGATGTAAATTCATCAAATTGGTTTTATGACGCAATGGCAAAAATCGTTAAAACGGGAATTTTAAGCGGCAGCGGAAATCAGCTTATGCCTAATAAGGAAATTACAAGACAGGAGGCATTCAGCCTTTTGGCAAGAATTTTTGGCATTACAAACGGCGGTGAAAGTGCTCTTGAAGGCTTTGCAGATAAAGACGAGGTTGCTTCATGGGCGAAGGGTGCTCTTGCGGCAATGGTTGAAGCCGGATATGTAAGCGGCAATGACGGAAAGCTTAACCCAAACGATAACATTACTCGTGCGGAATTTGCACAGGTTTTAAGCAATATCGGCTGCAAATATGTTTTTGAAAGCGGCAAGGTAAGCGGAGATTTTGACGGCAACGTATTTATCGGTTCAAATGACGTTACATTAAGCGGAACTGTAAAGGGCAACGTAATTTTAGGCGACGGTGTAGACAAAACCGTTCTTAAAGATGTTAAAGTAACAGGTGATGTAATTTCAAGAGGAAAAGACGTTGAATTTAACAACGCACAGGTAGACGGAAACCTTGTTATAACAGGCAGCGGCGAAATACCTGAAATCAAGACAGACGACAATACAAAACTTGGCGGCGTTAAGGCTGACAAAAACTATTCATCGGAAAAAGAACTTGAAAACGTAAGCGGAAATGGCAAAAATGTTCACGGAAAAACAGAAACACCTGCCGATACAAAGAAAAATACACATGGAAGTCATCATGGCGGCGGAAGCTCATCTTCTACAACAGCCAAAGGAACAGAAATTGATGTTGCCGGTGCAAAATACTATTATTCGACAAAAGCGGCAATGACAGTAGGCGGAAAAACGGTTACGGGCGAGCAGATTGGCGACACAGGCGTATATCTTTATACAACAGAAAAAGATAAAGACGTATACGGCGTTGCAAATGTTCCTTATGCAGACTTCTATTATGCAGAGCTTGGCAATGAAGTTACAGAATCAAGCGATATTGCAAAAGTAAGCAAGTCAAAAGATGAGGCTTCTTCACTTAGGGCAGAACACGTATATGATGCAGTTACATCTGCTACAAATAAAAAATCAACGAAATATGCTGCAACATATATAACGAAAGGCAGCGGAACAACAGTTTATATTAACGGTGTTAAAACAGCCGTAAAGATTAACTCAAAGCTTTATGCCGCAGCTAAGGCAGTTGCCGCTTCAAAGGTGACGACGGCAAATAAGCTTGCCGAAATCGCAGACAGCATTGGAACTGTATCTGTAAACCTTCCCGAAGAATACAAAACATATAAAACTGTAAATGCAGATGGTACACTTACTGCTCTTACAGCAGCAGAAGGAGCGGGAGCAGTTGATAGTGCAAGCACAACAGCAACAATAACAAGTACATCACCTTGGGGCAACTATCAGATTGATTTTGACAAGATGCCTGACGATATTGATACAAAAACAAATGTTCTCGGTGTTGTTCTCGAAACAAGCGAAGGACAGAAGGTTGCCCTCAGACACAACGAAAATATATATAGTAAGAAAGAGGATATAGCTTTTGTTGTTGATGACAGCTTTACAGAGCCTCATGGAAATGTGCTTTACGGCAAGAGATTTAAGAGCCTTTCCGGAAAAACAATAACAAAGATTACATACCTTCTTTCAAACAAGCAGAGCATGACACTTAATGTCAACCTTCGTTGTGCGGCGCAGGTTCCGGCAGAAAACAAGGTAACAGTTAAGAGCCAGACAAAGTATGTGCTTGAACAGGGTGCAACAGTAACTCTTGATACAAGCAAACTTCTGTTTAAGGATACTGCCGAAGTATCGGTTAAAATGGGAAGAAAAAGAGTTCTTTCATCTGACAAATATTCATATGAAGCTTCAACAGGTGTGCTTACAATAAACGGAAACGGCGGAACAGGCGCAGGAGAATATACAGTTGTATTCCATGACCCTGCCGAATCAGAAACAGGTTATGCCGACACAAAGGTAAGCTTCACTCTTGAAAGCGCCACTGCTTATGATGACACAACAAAATCTATAGCAGATTACAGCTCAATTAAGGATAAGGTTGCTTCAATTTCTGCACAGAAAAATGTAGACAAAGAAAAACAGCCACCTGATGCAGTTAAAGACAACGGAATAATAAATGCCAACGGCTTTGTTGATTTTTCAAATAAAGCTTTTGAAGGTATGAAAGCAAAGGATTCCTATAAAGTTACTGTTACAACAACAGGAGGCGACAGCTTTAGCTTTAATGTAACAATACCTGAAAAGATTTATGCTTATGCAACGCTTTCTTATGCGGAATACTGGGCAGGCGAAGATGTTTATAAGCCAAGCAACATGGAAGAAGCATCTACAGAAGCAGATTCAAGAGGAGAATATGATAAGGGTGCTTTTGACGCAGTTACAAGAGCAACAACAACTCATGGTATGCACAGAGGCAGCTTTGTTCAGGATGCGTATATTCTTGGCGAAAATGGAACAGAATATAAAATTTCAAATTGGACAGATGGAAATAATGCTGTTCTTGCTGATGGAAGAACATTAACAAAAAATACTAACAGAGACACTAAAGAAATAACACTTAGTATAGGTGATGAAACAACAAAATATGTAAAAACAGAATTAAAGGGTATCAAATATGTTCCTGTAGCAGTAAATGCAGAAGATTATAAGTCTCTTTGCGAAAACAGAAGTGTATACGGAAACGGCAGTGTTATTACAGGCGGATATACAGAAGTTAATCTTGCAGCATACAGCGAAACAGCATACGTTGACAGCACAACAAATGGTCTTAAAGAAGCGACATTAAACGGTACAACATGGTCATTTGGTGCAAGACAGACAGGTTCAGGCTCAGGCATACTTGGTGAAGAAACACAGACAGCTGAAGCAATAACACCGACATTACAGAAAAAGAGCGACAAACAGCCTGTCGGAAACTTTGGCGAAATGATAAGAATAAACTTTACAGGCGATGATTATGGCAAACTCGGAAGCCAGATGCAGACTGTTAAGTGGACATACTATGGTGATGACAGCACATATACAAATGCCATTGCAAGCTACGGAACAAAATTTGCCGCTGATAACTGGATGCATAAATCAATGGGTATTCAGCTTGGTTTAACAGATTCTCTCCGCTGCCAGCTTCCAGAAAACAGTGATGGAACAGGCTACTGGAAGGTTACAATTTATGCTCTCGGCTACAATGATTTCTCATATGAATTTAAAGCCGAAGCAGACAATGTAAAAACTCCGGAAGCAGCAACAGCTATGACAGAAGAACAGAAAAGACAGCTTACAGCACTTAGAGATGAAGCGGTACAGTTGCTTGAAAGCCGCCCTGATGACAGCGGACTTAACGAAGATGCAAAGTTTAAGTGGAATGACCTTGCAAGCCATAAGACTGAAGCTGATGAGCTTTTGGCAAAAACAGATGCAACAGCAGCAGAAGCAACAGAACTTATAGTTGACCTTCGGGGTCGTATAGATGCTGTAAAGGCTTTAACACCTTCTGCACCTTCTACAACAGAAAGAACAGGTGAAGCGGAAGTTACAGGATATGGCTATACAGCAAAAGTAAAGGTAACTGTTGACAGCAAAGGAAACATAGTTTCCGTAACAGACAACGGAACAACAGAAGGAACAAATACATATTGGTGGAATTTAGCTAAGGGTATGTTTGAAAACTTCACAGGAAAAACAGCAGACAATGTTGACAGTGTTGATGCAATATCTGGTGCAACAGTAGCTTCAAATGCAATTAAATCAGCCGTTAAATCAGCTCTCGGCACAACGGCAACAACTCTTGAAGCCCCTACAATATCAGCGGCAGACCTTCGTACAGAGGCAATATTCGTTGCAGATGAAGACGCAGTGTTTACGGTTAAAGGTGAAGACGGTTCGGAAATTTATACAAAGACGGGAGAAAACGCAGATGTGTCTGATATTTCCGATTGGACAAAGGCGGAAGGCAATGAGGTTGTTGTTTCCGGACCTTCGAAAGCAGACCTTAATATTGACATTAACGATATAACGGATAAAAAAGAAAAATCCAATATAACAGAAACAACTCTCAATGCAGTTGCGGTTGAGGGCAAAAAAAAAATCGACGGTAACATCGAAGAAAATTAAGTTTATTGAAATTCCCTCTGACGCAGATTTAAGCGGCACTAAGGTTTATGAAGGCAGTGCCGCCTGCGATGGGGCAGACGGTTCACCATATACCGTAAAGGTAAAGGTAACAACAATAAACGGTGTTATTTCAAAGATTGAGGATAACGGAACAGAGGACACAATAACAAGTGACAGCGACTATGCTTTTTGGTATGGTCATGGCGTTATGGAAAGCGATGGCATGCCGTCAAAACTTAACGGCAAAAATCTTCGTCAGATTATAAATGCCAAAACAACACCTTATGCAGAGGATGAAAGCTATGCCGCAGACGCTGTTTCGGGTGCAACTGTTTCAAGCAACTCTGTAAAATATGCGGTTATAAATGCTCTTATTTCTTCGCCTGTAAGCGAAAGCAAAAATACTGTTTCGGCTCCGACAGTTTCGGCGTATGAAAGTGGTTTTGTTGTTTTAAATGCTTTAAATAAGAAAATGAATGCTGTTATAACAGGTGATGACGATGTAACAATCCGTTACACAGTTGACGGAACAGAGCCTGACAAAACAAGTGCGGAAATAGGCAAAATAGGATATTTTGGAGATAAGGATGGTGTTGCGTTTGAAGCGGAGCCTGAAAAATATCCTGACGGAAGAATAATATGCCTTAAAGTTGCGGCGTTTAAAGACGGAGAAAAAAGCGATACTGTAACCAAATATTTCGTTTTTGCAAATCTTCATTCCTCACATTCCTATAAAACAGGAACTTATACGGCAACAAGCGGGGATACGGGAGTTACTGTTACGGTGAAAGACCCGAATTCTTCAAGCCGGCGTATAGTAACCGATATAAAGTTTGACGATGAAAGCAAAAAGAAATATTCTGATTTTGCCGAAGAATTTTTAAGCAGAATATATCTTAAACAGGATACAGAGGGAGTGGAAAAAATTTCGGGGCACGAAACGGAATGTGACGAAATACTTTCGGCAGTTAAAAAGGCTCTTGACGAGGCATATATACCGTCACAGCCCACAATAACCCTCGGCGAAGAAAAGGCTTCATATGAAAACGGCGATAAGGTGAAAATTACTCTTCAGACACCTACAAACGGAGCGGAAATTTACTATACGGTTGACAACAGCAACACTTTAACCGGAAAGACGGTTTCCGACCCTACGAAAACGGGACAAATATATAAAGGCGAATTTGAGGTTAATATTGAAAACATAGCCGGAGGAAAACTTTATATAGTTGCCGCCGCAAAAAAAGACGGAAAATGGTCTTCAACATCAAGAAAGGATTTAACTTTCTTAAAGGGCGTTAAAGAAAATGCCTTTGTTGTAAACGGAACTGGCTACAGCAGTTGGAACGATGCCGTTTCAGCCATAAACAGCCTTGAAAACGGTGGAACAATAGTGCTTAATGACGATGTTGAACTTAGCAATGAGTCGGTAATGCCGACAAAACCATGCACAATTAAATCGGCAGACGGTAACGCTTATAAGGTTACGGCAAACATTTTAAATGCCCAGTCTGATGTTGTGTTTGATGGAATTACATACGATATTTCCCGTGCATATGCAAACGGCCACAGTGTTACTGTAAAAGATACAATTACCTATAAGAAAAGCTGGCTCGGAAGAAAAATATATGCGGGCGGAACAGAGGACAGAACTGCCAATAACTGCGTTATAACAGTTGAAAAGGGAGATTTTGAAGTTTATGCGGGAAATTTCTCAGGAAAATTTAACGGCGATGTTACAGTTAATGTAAGTGGCAGTGATGAGCAGACAACAGTTGAACTTAACGGAACGTATGTAAACAGCCAGACAAACGGAGACGTTATGTTTAATGTTTCGGGCGGAGAAGAAAAAGTTTGCATAGAAGGCTTTGCAGGCGAACTTTCCGGAGGAAGCATAAACGGTACACTTACGCTTAATATAAGCGGAAAGCCTGTGCTTTCAAACAGCGGAGCATATAAAGCAAGCGTTGACAAAGAAACTTTTGGTGTTCTTGACTTTACAGGTGCCGACAGTGAATTTGTTTCCGCAAACAAAGATAAGTTTACAAAGTTTGCCGAAATAAAGGGTGGCGCGTCAACAGCTGCGGATACGGCGGAGATTTTAAGCCTTGAAGAAGCGACAGACGAAGAAAAAGAGGTTTACGGACCCGTAGTTCTTCCTATATATAATGAAGAAACACCTGTAGCGGGTATTGAATTTTATTTTGACGAATTAAATTCGGAAGAAACCGACGAGTTTTTTGAGGAAACGGAAGACAAGGCGGAAATAAAAGATAATTTAACAGAAGAATAAATTAACGAGAGCAAGGGGCTGTGAAAAGACATAGCTCTAAAATAAAGAAGGACCTAAGGTTCAAAATGAGCCAAAGGTCCTTCTTTTGTGTTAAAATTAACTTGAAATGAAAATTTTAAACAACATCAATTCTAACCCAAAACAAGGTTTTTTACCAGTATTTATTTCTGATTGTTTAGATTTTCTGGATCCGGTTTTTACATTTGACAGATTTATGGAGGAAATCGATGTACAAAAGTATTTGAAAAACATTCCGGCTTATAAAACCGGAAGGCTCAGATACAATCCCGTTAACATGTTAAAAACCGTACTTTTCAGCTTCATGACATCAGGATATTGTTCACTCAGAGAAATGGAAGATCATTGCAAAGTGAATCTCAGATTTATGTATCTGATGGAACGTCAGACTCCGTCCTATCGTACCTTCGGCTATTTCATCAATGATGTGCTGGTTGATTCTGTTGAGGACATATTCAATGACATCAATAAAGCGATATTCGCCAAGGAACATGTTGATTTACAGCACATTTACATCGATGGCTCCAAGTTTGAGGCAAATGCAAACAAGTATACCTGGGTATGGAAAAAGGCAACAGAGAAGTCCCGTTATCGTTTGTACGATAAAATCACCACACTGATCAATGACATGAATGAAGCATTTATGTGGAGCGGAGTGAAAATCTCAACAAACACCGAGTATGTTCCTGATTATCTGGCAGAGGTGGCTGACAAATATGCAGAACTCTGGCAGCTCGATGAACAGGCCTTTGTTCATGGAAGGGGCAGACACAAAACTGTTCAGCAGAGACAGTACGAACTTCTTCTGAAATATAAGAAAAAACTCGAAGAATACGTTGAGAAAATCACTATCTGTGGGGAGGATAGAAACAGCTATTCAAAGACAGACAAAAGCGCTACTTTTATGCGAATCAAAACCGATTACATGAGGAATGACCAGCTGCTGCCAGCCCACAATGTTCAGGTGGGCGTTGCAGATGAATACATAGCTGTGGTGGATGTGAATCACTACCGCGCTGATACGGACTGCTTTATTCCGTTGATGGAACAATTCCATCGAATTTATGGTTTTTATCCCAAATATCCGGTAGCGGATGCCGGCTATGGTTCCTATAACAATTACATTTACTGTGAGCAGCATGGAATGGAAAAATACATGAAATTTCCGATGTTCAAAAAAGAGACAACTGATCAGGATTATCACAGCAATCCGTTCCGAGCCGTAAATTTCCCTCTTGATGCAGAGGGCGTTATGCGATGCCCCAATGGGAAAGCATTTACATTTCTTTATCGCAAACATATCTATGGTAATCAGTATGGACGTCAGGAAGAAGTATATCAGTGCGAGGACTGCACAGGCTGTCCATACGCTGACAAGTGTAAGAAAACAGATAAAAACAGAACTGTCCGCATAAACGAAGAACTCACCGGAATGCATAAAGAAGTAATAGAAAATCTGGAAAGCATTCATGGAGCACTGCTCAGAATGAACCGATCCATTCAGGCAGAGGGTACCTTTGGAATAATGAAAAACGATCGCTGGTACAAAAGAATCGTACGAAGAGGAATAAAATCAGTACGCCTTGAGGTTTTTCTTGTTTCTATAGGTCAGAATCTATATAAATATCACAATAAAAAGAAAAGAAGCAAAGAAGCTGCGTAGGATTCAAATATTGAAGAATATGGGGTAAGGGGAACTATGCCCTTTTTTCCTGTTGCAGTTATATACAAACCAACCAGAGCAAAAAGAAGGGGCGTATGAAAAATGATTTCTCATTTTTTCACACCCCCTTTTTATATAATTATGTGTTTTGTCCAAATATGAAAAAATTGTCTATAAAGAAAATAAGTAGTTGACAAAATATTACACGATGTAATAGAATGAAATTACAAGACGTAACAGAAGGAGGTGATATGAGATGGATGAAAATATGAGTATTTCTAATGCGGAGATGAAGGTAATGAATCATATCTGGAAAATGGGAGCAATGATTACAGTACCGGAAATGCTGGCAATTTTAAACGAAGAGGGCGAAGAATGGACATACCCTACCGTAGCAACATTCCTGAGACGTTTGGAAGCGAAGGGTATCTTGGGAGTAACCAAAAAGGGGAACAAGCTTTGTTATTTTCCGCTGGTAAGCAAAGAACAATATGAAACAAAGGAAGCAGAAGGTTTTGTAGAAAGCAAATTCGGCGGCTCCTTAAAAAATTTTCTGGTTGCTTTCCGAGGTAGTGACAAAATCAGTAAGAAGGATATGAATGATTTGAAGGCGTGGTTAGATGAATTTGATAATTGAGCGAGCGTTTATTGTTGCATTATTGTTATCTATCAGCGGATTTGTATTCTGTGCGATTTTTTTACCATTTGAAAAGATTGCATATAAGTGGACTTCGGCAAGGACAATGGTCTATGTAAATACAATAGCTCTATTCTCATTTGTAACACCGCTGTATTTTGTTGTATCGCTAAGGGATGGCAGTGAAAAGGCTTTTATTCAGTCAGATCTATTGATACATCAAGATATAAGCAGATATGATGGCTTTATATATAATGTGCGAGAGCAAATACACATGGAATACCTTGGAACCATTTGGTTGATCGGAGTTATTGGCTTTTTCGTTTATTATGTATGGAAATATGCCAGCCTGTTGTATGCCGTAAAAAAGTCTATGTTCTATGTACAGGATGATTTATGGCATAAAACATTCTGTAAGATTAAAGACAGTAATCAGGTATCAAACATAAGCCTGATTGGGTGCTGCAATATATCTACACCATGTACAATCGGTATAAGGAAAAGATACATTGTGATTCCTGCTTATATGATAGCTTTCTTTGATGAAGAAGAAATTGGTTTTATCTTAGAGCATGAGTTTTATCATGTGAAGCATCGGGATTTATTGCGGAAGTTATTGGTGTTGTTCTTAAATTGCCTGAATTGGTTCAATCCGTTGTATTACCTTTTAATGAAAAATCTTTCAGAATGGACAGAAGCTGCTTGCGATGAAGATGTAACAAAAAAATATACGAAGGGGCAAAAACGAAAATATTGCGAGCTGATTATAAAGGTGCTGGAGCTGGAACAGGCCAGAAGCAAAGGAACATTTTTCAGCATTGGCTTTGTAGGATTGGAGATAAAGAATTATAAGTGGAGGATGATAAAGATTATGAAAAAGTGCAGTATGAACAGCAGATTGGGAAAGGTGACAGTCGCAACGATTGCGATGGTGGCAATGTTTTGTTGCAATGCATCGGCAAAGGAATTGGATGTTCCTGTAAATATGCTGTTTTCTAAGAATGTTGAATTTGTAAAAGCGGGCGAATTGGAAGAAGTAGCTGCTGATGATATTCAGATGGAAGGAGAATTTGAAAGTCACACACATATAAATAAAGACGGTCTGGTGGAATTTGAACTGTGCAATACAGATGATATTACATACGAAATTATTTATCAGGGGGAAGTGGCTGATGTGCCGGAACAGGTGCAGGCGCAGGTTGAACCCAGACATGCCCATAAACTTGTGGACATTACTTTAAAGGAACATAAGAAAAAAAGTAATGGTTCTTGTGTTACAACATACTATGAAGGGCAGAAATGCAGTACTTGTGGAACTATTTGGAAAGGTGATGTAATCAGAACTGTTACAGATGCGAAATGCACACATTAAGTTAAGTAGCACTTATTCAATATGAGTGCTGTTTATAAATTACATAAATGAGAGGAGGCGGTGCTATGAATGGTAAGAAAAAATCGATAATGGAGGTGATAAAAAAATCCTGAATGAAAAGGCAGAATCGTGCGGCTAACACAAAATCTGTTTCAAACAGGACAATTTTTATTATAGTATAAAAATGCTTAATAGTCTATATTTATATAGATTGTACAGCACATTTAGAGAAGTTTATCCTATATAAGTCTTTCAGATGTTGTCCATAAAAGGGAAATAAACAAATTACAAGAAAAATTAAATTTTTCCTTAGCGTTATTTTTACTTTAGTTATAGCATCAAGTTGTTTGATAGCGGAAGCAAAAAAATTTCCAGTAACAATAATCAGGAGAATAATCAAAGATACGTATTTTGATAATTTGGATGAAACTTCAGAAGAATGCAATTCGATTGACGTTACACTTGTTTTAGAGGATGGAAGTATCTATACATTGTCTATTTATAAAAATGGTATGTTGGGATAATTTCTTTATTCTATAAAAGGAAGAAGAAGTTCCTCTGGATAAAACTGCATTTAGGAAAGGAAGGATAGATTATGAAGAAAAAGTTCTTATCAATTTTATGCTGCTTTTCGGTGTTACTGGCTGGTACACAATTACAGGAAGTGTATGCATCTGAGAATCTGAATGCTGAGCAACTTGATTTAGAAATGATAGACGTTATGGATATCGCAGATATAGGGAAAAACGCGATGGATAATGCGTTGATTCAAGCATATACGAATAAAATCCAAAACATGACTGCCTCTGAGTTTGACAAAATGATTGCTGAAATGGTTGAAACTACAGAGAACAAGTCCGAATTAAAAGAAAAACTTGCCTTGTGCGGAGTAGAACTTAGTATTGATAAGAATGTGCCTATATCTCCAATGTCTCTGGATGATAGAGAGGTAAATTTTTCCAATTATACTGCAAAGCGTGGTGGAGAAAATTATTACCGGTTATATACAACAATGACTTTTGATAGTCAAGAGTTGCACCCTGGTAGTTTAGATGCTTTAATTACTTTTTTTGATCCGAATTTGGCAAAGTTTAAAGATTATAATATTGTAACAGAAGATGCATTTACAATCAATTCACATCGTTCTTCTAGTAAGGGATATGTTTCATTTAATTTTCATGATGAATTGATTTGTGGTTTAGGATATAAGGACAGTTACACGGTGGTGCTTTATGTAGTGCCAACTTCTAAAGGAAAAGAAATTTCTTATGGTGCCGAGTTGGGACATTCGTATACAAAAACAAATATTCAAGTTTCGGGCTCTCTTAGCTATATACTACCCAATGTATTTGGCGGACAAATAACATTTACCCCAGTAAAGAGTGAATTATGCTGGAATACTGGAAGTGCTCCGCAAGGATTCGTTCCTAACTGACATATGAAATGAGAGAGAAACATATATGAGCTATAAAATTGGCTTTGGCATATTTTGTTTATGCGTATGTTTTGTATTCGTAGTCTCAAATACTATAAAGGGATATAAAGCGCAACTAGGGGAATTAGAGTATTTTATAAACAATGAAGCATATTCTTTTAAATATGCAGAGCGAGAAGCTGAAGATTGCACATTGCGTTTTGATTTTGACAATCCGGAGTCTGTTTTAGGGCAAACCATTTATGAAAAAGATGGCAACAGGATAGTTGTATCTGAAATTGATGGTGCCGATAAAAGTTATGTCAGAATATCCTTTGAAGCTATAGGAAGTTATGACGATACAAAAAAAGAAGGAAGTTTTATATCACCGGTTATTGCGCTTCCCGATGAGGAGAATATATGGAGGATTATAGATAGCTTGCCTAGGGTTGTGCCTGCGGAAGAATATAGTTGTTCATTTGCATCCAGAACCTGTGAATATGAAAAGCTGACAAACCGATTTTCTATATATGTTAAAAAGGTTTCTCTTCTAGAAAATAAGGAAGAAGTAGGCGATACGGACAGAACCGTAACAATTAGGTTTTCCAATCTATGGGAAATGAAGTGGCACAAAAAATAGAGCAGAGTCCTATCGATAATGTATATTTATAGAATGACTTGCAGGTAGTAACAATGCGGGAACTGTATCGAGTGCAGGTTTTTTGCCAAAGGTGCGGAGATACATACCACCAAGATAGTTATGACACATGAGAGGCACTCCTCGTAGCAGCTTTTAAGGAGCAATAGCTTATTAGTTGTTAAGCACAATTTTTTGTGGCAGCTTCCTTTAGACTTTGAAAATAATATTTTCAAGGTTGTTTTTTCAAAAAAGATTTTCATCCGGCAGCTCCGGGGCAAATTGCCTTGGGGCTGTATTCCTTTGTATAAAAAAATGGGAGGGCCTATGCTCACCCATTCGATTTTTAGAATTTTTTGCTATACAAGTGTTACATTAATATGGGAACGAAGATGGAAGGAAGGGAAAAGTGGCTGAAGCTGATTAAGAACGTGCGAGAAGGGGACAGAATTGTTTTTGATTCTGTTAGCCGTATGTCGAGGGATGCGGAAGAAGGATTCACAGCCTATGAAGAATTATATCATAGGGGAATTGATTTGGTATTTCTCAAAGAGCCGCATATCAATACCAGTGTCTACAAGAAGGCAATGGAGTCCGGCATTGAAATGACAGGGACTACTGTAGATTATATTCTGGAAGGTGTAAACAAGTATATGCTGGCTCTTGCGAAGGAGCAGATTAAAATATGCTTTGAGCAGGCAGAGAAGGAGGTTAAGGATTTGCGGAGAAGAACCATCGAAGGAATTGAAACAGCACGTTTGAATGGTAAGCAGATAGGACGAGCTGCTGGCACAAAAATTGAATACGAAAGTACAAAGCAGAAAAAACGGGAAATATATAAGTATTCCTCGTCCTTTAACGGTATGCTGAAGGATAAGGAGGTTATAAAACTGCTTGGAATTAGTAGAAATTCCTTTTACAAATATAAGAGAGAGATAAAAGAAGAAATAGGGTGGAGAAAGTGTGCGGGGAAAGAACCAATAAAACTATCATAATTCTTATAGTTTTTAAGGTATAAACAGAAAAAGTGTTTTAAATTATATAGTTTTTTGTTATAATAAATAAGAAAGGTGATGATAACATGATTTTTAGACCGGATTATATCGAAGCAATAAAACCATTTATAAATCAACCTCTGGTAAAAATTCTTGCAGGTATCCGACGCTGTGGAAAATCTACTATTTTTGAAATGCTAAAAGAAGAATTACTTAGCCGGAATGTACCGGAATCATGTATTATAATGAAGAGATATACAGAAATGGATATTCCTGAGAATATTACAGCGAAGCAGATGTATGATGAACTTATTGCAGAAATTGCAGGAAAAGAGAAATGTTATATACTTCTGGATGAGATTCAAGAGATTAAAGGTTGGGAGAAAGCAGTTAATAGCTTGCTTGAAGGTACAAATGCGGATGTATATGTAACCGGCTCTAATTCTAAACTGATGTCCAGCGAGATTTCTACTTATTTGACAGGGAGATATGTTTTAATCCCAGTTTTTACACTGTCTTTTAAAGAGTATTTGGACTTTAAGGCCAACAGCACATTATCAAGAAATGAGTTGCTTGAGGAATATATTCGTTTTGGCGGCTTTCCAATTATCGCAATCGGTGATTATGAAACACAGCCGGCATATCAGATTGTCAATGGCATTTATTATACTGTTGTTTCCAGAGATATTGTGAAACGACATCGTATCAATAAACAGGATTTATTTGATCGTGTAGTAAAATATATCATTGAAAATATGGGAAAGACGTTTTCCGCAAACTCCATATCGAACTTTTTAAAGAGTGAACACCGAAAAATATCTGTAGAGAGTATTTATAATTATCTGAGATGGTTGGAGCAGGCATTTATCATTTATCCTTGCGCAAGGTATGACCTGCAAGGGAAGAATATTTTGAAAACACAGGAGAAGTATTATCTGGCTGACTTTTCTCTTAAATATGCTCTCATGGGGTATAATCGCAAAATGCTGGACGGAGTAATAGAAAATATAGTTTTTCTTGAATTAAAACGGCGAGGATATGATGTTTTTATCGGAAAGAACGATACCAAGGAAATAGATTTTGTGGCAATCCGACGAGATGAGAAGATATATGTGCAGGTGTGTGTGCAGCTTCCGGAAAAGTCTGATCGTGAAGTGGGAAATCTAATGGAAATTAAAGACCACTATCCTAAGTATGTTGTTACTTTAAATGATTTGGATGTGGGAATTGAAAATGGTATTAAAATTGTCCATTTGTCAGATTTTCTTCTTTCATCACAGTGGTAAAATGGTAGAGTAGACGGAGTCAAAAAAGAAGAATACGGATAACGTGATGAGGAAAATATTGAAATAAGTGTAATTGACTTTTATGCCCTGAAACATTGTAATTGAGGGCATGAAAGTCAATTTTAATTTTGAAAGAAGGTAATTGGATGAATGTGTTGTAGACAATCACCCTCAATATGCAGTTAAATTTTCAAAAATGGGATATAGAAAGGACGGTAATATTACCAATATTCCATTATATCTAGTCGGAAAGACCAAGGAGCTTTTAGAGGGTGAGAGAGATTTGGAGTGAATATAGAAATGGTTTTGTGACAGATATAAAAGAAAAATTATAGCTTAGTAAGAAAACGGTTGATTATAAATTAACCGTTTTCTTGTGCCTTTATAGGAAATTCCGATTTTTTATAAAATTTTCCGAAAAAAACCGTTTGATGCACAGAAGGGAGATTCTATCGGTCAGCAGAGGAAAGCATAACCGAGGCATAGAATATTCCTTCCTTCCATTCAAAACGAGCATCCCCATTATAACGTTCCGCAGTCATTCGCACAGATTCCGTCCCAATCCCAAAGCCATCGTGCTTGGAGGAAATGAGCCGTTTTTCATCGGAGAGCGGCGGTTGGTCGCTGGTGTTATCCATCGTCAGATAAAGGCTTCCCTGCTGGCGAATGTGCAGACGGATAAAGCGTGGTGTTTTGGAGGCGGCGCAGGCATCAAGGGCATTTTCCAGAAGGTTCCCCAAAAGCGAACAGAACTCCGGCTCCGGAATAATCGTCTGCTCCTCCATTTGAACCACAGCCTCCAAATCGGTTTTTTGGAGAAGGGCCTGCTCTGCATAGTGGTGCAGAATGGCATCCACAGCATAATTTTTGCAAAATGGATGAATTGTATCGGGTGGCAGACTTTCTCCGTATGCTTTCACATAGGCCGCCACTTTGGAGATATCGCCGCTTTCCACACAGCCCTGCAATGCCTTGAAATGCTGATGCAAATCATGTCTGGCACGGCGGGTGTCGGCAATACTCTTTTGCAGAGTGCGATACTGGGCAGTTTGCATTTGCAGCAGTTTGTTTTCCTGTGACAGACGGATATTTTTGGCAATCCCTCTTGCCATCCAGTAAAACAGGGCATAATAAAGCAGCATCAGCCCCAGAAGTGCAAGAATTAAAATCGGATAGAAGTGCATCACACGGTTGGTATAAAGCGTGGAATATTTCCTGGGGCGAAGGATGGTATTCAGACACCAGAACACCAACGGCAATATCCAGAATATATACCAGGTTTCCGGCGTTTCCACCTCATCCAACAGCCAACGGGCGGCGTGTGTGGCAGGGTAGCATAAAACCCCCAGCAACAGCCAGCACAGCAGGACATAAAGAATGGTACTGTTTAGGGAAAGCGCAACTGCACCACTCCGCCGAAACAGAGTGGCATCTATCAGAATTGCCAGATTATACATGCTGGAAAATACACCGCAAACTGCCAGAAATACGTTGACGGTTTTCCACCGAGATAGCGGAACTGCTTTGCAATAGAACAGCAGAAGCAATGCCTGCGTCAAAAGCATACAGAGCTTTGTGCTATAACGAAGCCGCCAGCAGAGCCAGCCCGCCCCTACACACCACAAAATCAGAGTGGGAATGCCCCACAGCAAGAGGAGCTTTCCCTTGCCGTTCAGATGGTTTTTCATCGGTAGAAAGCACAGAATGATAGCGGGGATAGAGATGGAAAGCTCCAGCATCGGGTGGAGCATATCATAGAGTTCCATTTGTGAAGCCTCCTCTCATGCGGGCATAGGCAAAGGAAAGATATTTTTCCCGCACCTCCTTATATTTTAATCGGCTGACAGGAACAGATGTCCCATCTGACAGAAGAAAATGACTTGCCGTTAAGCTTTCCACCTGCTCCAGATTGACCAAAACGCCACGCATACAGTCGCAGAAATAAGGATATGCCAACAGCAGAGCCGCAAAATCAGCCTGCCGCATGGAGATGAGGCGTGTTTTTCCGCCAAGCAGATGAACCTCTACATTGCGACTTTGGTATTCGGTATAGGTAATTTGATGGAGCAGAAGTGGTGGCTGTTCTGCAGTACCCGGAATGATTACGCACTGGCTTTGCTCCAAAAGCTCCGCACTGCAGCGTGAAAGTGCCTGTGTTAGATTTTCATAGGAAAAGGGCTTTACCAGATAATATGCCGCCCCAACTTCATAGCTGTCCACAGCGAACTCTCCGGTGGTGGTTGTAAAGATTAGCTGACAATGCGTATCCTGCTCCCGAATTTTTCGGGCAACCTCCATACCGGTTATGCCGGCCATATAAATATCCAGAAAGATTATATCAAAGGCATTCGGAGCGAAATGGGCAAGCAGAGCCTCGCCGCTTTCCAATATAACAGGGGAAGGAACCAGAGGAATCCCCTGTTCCGATGCCCAGCGGCAGAGGAGCTTCCGCAAAGCTTCGGAATCGGTGGAAAGGTCATCTACAATGGCAATCCGCATAATTTTCGCCTCCTAACTTAAGAATTTTGCTTTTCAAAAACTATTGTAACATATTTTTTTCGGTTTGACCTACATTTCGTGCAGATTTTTGACATCTCATGCAAGACCTATTGACAGAGTGGTGAAAAATGGTATCCTAAATTTAGTCGGTTCTGTAAAAGAATCGATTTTTTTTATGCCTTTTTAATCTGCTGTGGAAGGGAGGAGGCGTGTTGAAGATTGCACTTTACAATGAAAACCTTAGAGAACTGGAAATTTTGTTAGGACAGCTTGACCAATGTGCCAGAGAATATCTGCGTTTTGTGGAGATTACCCCCTATGTGAGACAGGAGGATTTTTGCAGCTTGGTGCGGGATGGGCCTGAGGTTGATTTATTTGTGGTGGCGCAGGATGGCACCTTTAGTCTGGAGATTATGGAGCTGCTGTGGGAGAAAAGACCGCATGCGCATATTTTTTGGTTTTCGGATTTGGATTTTGCCCTGCGTGCCTATCGGTACAATGCGGACTGGTTTGGGAAAAAGCCTGTGGATATTCATAGCCTGCGGAAAGCCTTTGGACAGATTTTGTATCGGAGAGAATGCTTATGACAGTGTTATTGAAAAAATGCACCGAACGGGGCGCAGAATCAAATACAGGAAAAAAGAGGAGGTATTGAGTAGATCCGACAGAAAATGAGGAAAAAGAAGGGAGAGAGTATAAATGGGAAATCGAAAGAGATTGACCGCATTTTTATTGACAGCGGTAATGATTTTAACCATGCCGCAAATGCAGATAGCGGCGGCAGAGGTTGAATCCCCTGCTGATGTAGGCTTATGTATACACCACACGCAGCATACAGAGGATTGTGGGTATACGGAAGGAGAGAAGGAAACACCCTGCGGGCATGCGCATACAGAGGATTGCTATGCACCGATGAAGCAGTGTGTGCATGAGCATGGGGAGAGCTGTTATCCTGTTGCGGAGGACAGTGCATCAGAGAATACGGCGGAAGGAGAGCCGCATACCTGTACCCATGAATGCAGTGAGGAAAGCGGCTGTATCACAGAAAAATTAGACTGCCGACATGAGCATAATGCGGATTGCGGCTATTCCCCTGCTACCGAGGGAACGCCCTGCACCTATGAATGTGAGATCTGCTCAGGACAGGAGCAAATCAATGCACTGCCGAACGTAGAGGATAGCCCCAGAGAAAATGCCGAAGAAATTGCAGCTCTGCAAGCTGTTGCGGCAGATCCTGCGAACAAGCCGACAGAGGGAGACGGCACAGAACAATCCCCCTACCAAATTACCAACGCAGAGGAGTTGGCATGGTTTCGGGATACGGTAAACAACGGAACAACCGATATTCACGCCAGACTGCTGCGTGACATTGACCTGAAAAACGTCATCTGGGAGCCCATTGGAACCAAGGAAAAGCCCTACAACGGCACCTTTGACGGAAACGCCTATACCATAAGGAATTTTTGGCTGGGGAACCACGCTAAGCAAGAAGGAATTTCTGAAAAGGGCCTTTTCGGCCGGATTGGATCAGACGGTACAATACAGGATCTGGTTGTGAAGGTTGAATGCATCGGCTCTGCGGCGTACCCCAACAATTTCAATGTTACCAAATGTGGACTGATTGCGGCGTATAACGAAGGCACTATCCGGCGCTGCAGTGTTATGGTCAATTATACGCTCTATGTTGCGGGGGAGATCGGTGTCATCGCCTACCAAAATAGTGGCATAATCGAAAACTGCCTGAGTGCGGTGGGGACGGGAACGGGAAATCCAAAATTTCAGGGTCGTATTCCGGATGAAGCCTCTGCTGCAGGCATTGCCTATGAGAATTCAGGCACAATCAAAAACTGCCTGTTTGATGGTGAACTCCGAACGGATGGGTTCATAGGCACTTCCTATGTGCCGAAAGACTATGCCATTGCACAAAATAGCTCCGGTGGTAAAATCACAAACTGTTACTATTACCACTCCGAACCAAGATTCGGCGGTGTAACATACAACGGTGAACTATACAAGGATGGAGACAAATTCACAGTAATATCCAAGACGCAGAAGGTGATGGGCACCGGCGAAGTGACCTGGCTGTTAAATGAAGATGGGCAGAATGACATCTGGCGGCAATCTACGGTTCCTTCTCTGGATAAAAGCTACGGCAGGGTCAAGAAAAACGCTGACGGCAGTTACTCCATTGTAACCCCTCATATACACAGACTGGATAACGGCACGCAGACAGAATTCAAGGAGGTTAACTCTTTGGATGAAATCACAGGAGACACATCAGACACAAAATACTACTGTCTGAGCGAAAATGTTACCCTAAGCACAGCATGGGAAGCTCCGAATCGGGATATTATGCTTTGCCTGAACGGAAAGAGTATCACAGCCCCTAGCGGTGCTTCTGCAATTACCGTAGATGACGGCAGCACCTTCACTCTGATGGACTGCAAGAATGGCAAAGTCAGCGGTGGTTCCTCCGGCATTGCGGTGACAGGCGGCACGTTCAACCTGCACAGCGGCGTAATCAGCGGCAATACCATCGGTGTACTGCTTAATAGCGGGACATGTACGCTGAAAGGCGGTTCCATTACCAAAAACACCACAGGTGTGGATTATCTGGATGGCAAGCTTACCCTCAGCGGCGGTGCAAAGGTAATTGAGAATCAGGGCGGCGAGGAGAATAAGACGAAAAATATTCTGCTTCACACAGGGAAAACGCTCTCCTTCGGGAAGCTGAATGCCGATGCACGTTTTGGCATTTCTGTAGAAAATTCGGATTCCCCTGAGGCACCCATCCCTGTTACTGACGCAAACGGCGGAAAATATTTCAACAACCTCTTCCCGGATGATGCGCTCGCAAACGAGCTGTATCGGGAGAGTAATGTGGTGTTGCTGCGCGCACAGGGGCATACAGCGCACTGTGTCTGTGGTGGTACACACACCGCCATTGGCAATCATACGGAAGATAATAAGTTGAATTTTCAGCCGTGGAATCCCTATGCGGCAAATCCCGCAAAGCCTCAGATGCCGACCTCTATGCCTGATGGTGTGGGCGGCTACTACCTGACACAGGATGTCAAGCTGAATAGCATTTGGGAACCGTCGGATGTGGTGCTTTGTTTGAACGGACATAAGATGACCTTCTCCGGCTATGGTGCCGTGAAGATTTCTGGAAACGGAAAGTTGACGCTGACAGACTGCGGGACAACCGGCAAGCTTTGCCGAGAGGGCAATGAAGTATACAAGAAAGGTGGCATTTCCCTCTCAACAGGAAGCACCTTTGACATGTACGGCGGCACGATTACCGGTTTTCAGAACGGTGTATCCACCGACCAAGTGGGTGGAACAATCCATCTGTACGGAGGGACGATTACCGGAAATGAGACTGTCCACGGTGCCGGCGTGTTTTGCTGGGGCAGTAGTAGCAATCCCTCAACATTCATCATGTACGGCGGAAAAATCACAAATAACCATGCAACCTATTCAGGTTCAGATATCAACGTAAAACCGTCAGGCGGAGGCGTATTTCTGAGAGAGTACAGTAAATTTGAAATGTACGGCGGCGAGATTACCGGCAACACCGCTACTTATGGCGGCGGTGTGTACTGCGGTGCAATCATAAGCCCCAACACCGCAGAGATGATCCTGCACGGCGGCAAAATTATCGGCAACACCGCTACTTATGGCGGCGGCGTGTACTTCAAGGACAAAGCCTTCCGGGTCACCGGCAAAGACAAAGTAACAATTACCGACAACACAGGAAATGGCGGAAAAAACGTGGTTTTGTTTGATGGGAAAACCATTCAGGTGACCGGTAAACTGCATGAAGGAACTCGCATTGGTGTGAGATCCTTTCATGCCCCTGAAGATGGAAAACCGATTCCTATCGCTAAGACAGAAAATAAAGACTGGATTAAGAAAGGAAACTTCATTTCTGACATTCCCGACTATGGCATCGCCCTATCGGATGACGGCAAAATCGTGCAGCTTCAGACACACCGGCATATCTGGGAGTACATCGTGGACGGTGCAACTATTACGGAACATTGTACGGCAGAAAACTGCGGACTGCCCGAAGACAACGGTGGCAGTGTGACTATCAAGGCTCCTGCGGACAATTTGATTTATGACGGACAAGGAAAGGCCGCAGTTCTGGAAAACACCCTTATCTCCAAGGTGGATGTATCGGACATTACCTATACCAAGGGTGGCACCGTTATTACCGGAACGCCCACCGATGCGGGCACCTATACCGCCGCTGTTACCGTGGACGGAAAGACGGCAACAGTGCAGTACACCATTGCGCAGTCCGGGACTGAGTTTAGCGGCGGAGTGAAAGTGAGTGCCTATGTCTACGGCGATCCTATCTACGTCACTGTGACACCTAAGGCAACCGGCAAGGCTCCTGTTAAAAAGGTGCGAGCACTTAACACGCCTCAGGCGGGTCAGATGGCAATTTACGAAGAAGACAGACAGCTTACTGAGGCGAAAGATGTAACCTCCGGCAGCGAGCTAACCTTTACCATCGACACCGCAAAAGCGAATCTCGGAAAGGGACGGCACACGCTCACCGCAAAATTTGTAGGATCGCAAAATATGGCAGCGCAGGCAGAAACGGTGCAAGTATATATTCGGCAGGCCGCGATTGCAAGAGCGGATGTTGCGGTAGCGGGCGAATCGTTTATCTATACAGGCTCTCCGATTACCCCTGCTGTAAGCGTAACATTAAAAAATGGAACACAGCTCATGAAGGATCGCGATTATACGCTTGCCTATACGAATCACACCAATGCGGGCACAGCAACCGTGACCGTTACCGGCATAGGCAACTATATCGGTGAAGCAAAAAAAACCTTTGTCATCAGCAAGGCAGCGGCCCCTGAAATCAGTTGGCCAACGGCAAGCGCAATTACCTGCGGGGAAAAGGTGTCGGACAGCCTCTTGAGCGGAGGCAGTACCCAATACGGTACATTCGCTTGGTCGGATACTGTAAAGGATACGATTCCCGCAGTGGGAACTTACTCGTACAAAGTGGTGTTTACTCCCAGCGCAGATACAAAAAACAACTATGAAACGATTACCACAACGGAGAAGGAAATTTCTCTGACTGTCAATGCAAAAAGCTTGACCGGTGCCAATGTGACGGTATCCGGCAGCTATACATATACCGGTCAGGCTCAAATTCCAGCCGCTGATGCGGTAACGGTTCAGTTAGACGGTAAAACGATTCCTAATGACCGGTACACAATTTCTGCCAGTGATAATACGAATGCCGGACAGGCCACAGTGACCGTCACCGGCAAAGACGACTATATCGGCACAGCAAGCGGAACCTTTACTATCGGCAAGGCAACGCCTAACCCGACCACGCCGACCGAATTGAACGCTGTTTATGGCAGCACACTGAAGGATGTACCTCTGCCGAAGGGATGGGCTTGGGATACTCCCGACAGCTCTGTTGGCAACGTGGGAGAGAAAACCTTTGCGGCTACTTACACCGAGGACAACAGCGGCAACTACAACACAGTACAGAAAAACCTTACAGTGAAGGTGGCGAAAAAAGCGGTTACCGTTACGGCACTGGACAAGAGCGCCTACATCGGCAGCGATGTGCCGGCTCTGAGCAATCCGGAAGCAGGTAAGGATTACAAGATAGAGGGTTTGGTCGGTACAGATACCCTGAACGGCACTGTAACATTGACCTATGCGCAGACACCGGATATGAGCAAAGTCGGCAAAACCACAATCAACATTACAGGTACGCTGTCAAATGATAATTATGATATTATTTATGCCAATGGAACACTGACCGTTTCCAATCGACATTCCGGCGGTGGCGGCGGTGGTGGCAGTAAGCCTACGAAAAAACCCACAGAAAAACCTGCAGAAAAGCCTGCTGTATCTCCTACCGTGGAGGACAAGAATGATACCGTAAAAATAGCAGAAACCACAGCAGAAGCAAATGCGGCGGCGGCAAATGCAGCGAAGGCGGATGATAAGGTAACACTGGTAACAGAGGGTACAAATGTTTCCGGTAAGGATTTTACAGAACCTGCAGTTTTGAAAATTCCTGTGGATACCAAGGACGTGAAGAATGTAAATCAACTGACCTTGGCAAGATTGAACGCCGAAACAGGCAAGCTGGAAATTGTTGGCGGCAGCTATGATGCAAAGGCGAATGCGGTTGTTGGTTATGTGGTAAAGGAAGGCAGCTATTTCGTTGTGGAAAAGGAGAGCCTAACAACAATTAGCATGCAGATTGGCAATAATGGTGTTGTGCTGAATAATGAAAACAAGATTTTGGATGCGGCACCCTTGATTTCGCAGAACAGAACGATGGTTCCGCTGAGATTTATTGCAGAGGCATTCGGTGCAAATGTAAGCTGGGCGCAGGATACAAAGACAGTTACCATCGTGATTGACGGCAAGGTCTTGACTATGAGAATCAATCAGGAATTGGAAGGCTTTGGCGCAGCACCCATCATCAGCAACGGACGCACGATGGTTCCCATTCGCTATATTTCCGAGGAATTGGGCGCAAATGTGATTTGGGTTCCTTCCACAAGGACAGTTGCGATTGCAAGATAACTATGCTTGGAAAAAAGAAAGTAAAATGAAGTATCCCAAAAAGTAAGAAAATTATATTTAATGTAAATTGTTTTAGGGGCGAAAAGGGCTTGCTATCTGTGTATTGCAGAGGGCAAGCCCTTAAGCCTTTTCGGCAGCTTAAAAATGGATGATTTGGAGCCTTTATCTCAAACTTAGGTTAAAGTCTATTTTTTATATGCTGAGATTGATGATTTCACAACTTTTCTATGTGGAATTGGCACCAGGAAAATGGACTCGGAACGGCGTAAACAAAAAGCTTCTCTGGGTAGAATACTGTGAGGAGTGTCGCATGAGCAACGAAGAGCCTCTAATGTATTCTCAGTTCTGCTACTACATCCAGAAGGATGAAGAAAAACGCAGGGCTACCATGCATA
>ERZ856578.507-NODE-507-length-79308-cov-11.256894_pt1 | contig 79308 bp, 54 predicted proteins | sample MGYA00514384_ERZ856578 | MGnify/ENA primary metagenome ERZ856578 (study PRJEB29103, sample SAMN06111958) | human gut metagenome | biome: human gut; feature: ankylosing spondylitis patient; material: healthy_person | host: Homo sapiens | place: China:Hangzhou... | reverse complement strand
TTAGAAATTCGTCTATTCGCAGAGCAGACAATCCTGCAATGAATTATTTGTGCATGTTAAGGATTGATAAGTGCATGTAAAAAGTGCTATAATAAATATGTTGGGCTGTCATAACCAGCCGCAAAAATAAATCATCAAGCATCGTCTTATCCAAGGCGGTGCTTTTTTTAAGCTTTGCCAACAGCTTGCCCAACGCCTATAATAAAGCAAAACTACACCCCTAAATTATACCGAAAAGAGAACCGCGGTGACAAAACTTTTCCGGTTGGAAGATGATATCGGTCTTGTCAGCTGACTGACCTTTGCAAAGAAATCTCAATCTTCCTCCGGTGTTCTCGTTGCACATTCCAACAGTTCCTCCGGAGAAATCTTGTAGAGCTTCGAAAGAGCAATCAGATTGGAGGTGTTGGGGTCGCTGGAGCCGTTCTCCCATTTGGAAACGGACTGGCGGCTGACGCCCAGCGTTTCCGCCACAAATTCCTGCGTCATCTGGCAGCGGATGCGGTTTTCCTTCAATGCTTCGCCCAAGGATTTGGCAACAGCTTTCTTTTCCTCTCGTACTTCCTTGGAGCTGACATATTTCTTGAGTGCCTTCACGATCAGAATAAACAGGTAGACGATGCCGGCAGACACTGCTATCCAGAATAAAACATAGAGAACAGCAACTAAAATGATTATTACTCCTGTTGCGTACATAGTACAATCACCTCATAAAAATTATATATAAAATAATTTGATTTGTCCACATTCCTATCAGTCAGCTTTGGTTCCCAACTCTTGAATTTTCTCCAACGCTGTCTGCGGAACAGACGGTTCTTCCACGACCTCCACGCCAAGGGTGATGGTCTTACTCATGCTGATCTTGATATAGGTCCCGGGTGCGTAATAGTCCTCTGCACTGCCGGATCTGGTGAAATACACTTCGCACGGTTCACCCTGTTCAGTGTAGCCCATCAGCTCATAGGATAGCCATTGTTCGAGCCTTCTTTGTCTTGATTACGCTGCAAATTATAACGAAAAAGTTCGGTTGCCACCACCAATTACTGCGTATATTCTGCTTTACATCTCGGTTTACATGGCAGTTTTCTGCATTTATTGAGGTTGATCTGCCGAATCCGGATTATTGTGCGGGCAAGTCGACACAAACGATCTGGTAAAAGAGTACGGAGATAGATATCGAAGCGCTATGAAAAAATTCCATATTTGTACCATCAAAATAAACCGGAGCACACAGCCGGATTTCAGGCTGTGTACTCCGGTTTTTTGCTGCTCGGATTGGCGTTCACAAAAGATTTCTAAAAGTTACGCCCCGAAATACCTTGACGGCAAGCGTATCCAGACTGTAGATACTTATTACAGCGCCGTCGGGATTCTCGACGAACTGACACCAGAAGAAATGGAAGAAGTGTTCCAGAAATCTCTCGCGGAGCGCAAGAAAACAGAAACGGCGTAACCAATAGGGATACACCGTTTCGAATAATTGTTAAATTGAGTTGCAAAAGCCGCCTTGGGGCATCTTCTTTATGGAGGGTGCTCAAAGGGAAGCCTTTTTGCCATTTTACCGTCTTGGCCGTGCCTGCGCCGCCAGCACAAAATCTGAAAAAGTGCCGTTGTACAGCCGGGCGTTGGTCAGCTCGGCCCAGCTGTAATTGTTCATGTACTCTCCGGCGTAGCTGTTTACGGCGTCGGCGCTGCCTTTCAAAAACTCGTACAGATCGCAGTGCAGCTTGCTCACATCAATGCTGGTGTGGTTACGTGTGCGGATGAGCAGATCCTCAAACCCGATGCCGCGCAGCGTCTTGCGCAGCGAGTAGAACAGCGTTTGCAAATATTGGGGCGAGTGCAGTTCCTCCCACAAAAAGGCCTCAATCTCGCCGTTGGTCATCGAAAGCCCCTGCCGGTCGATGAGCAGCGCCAGCAGCTCCTTGGCCTTTTCTCGCTCAAACACCAGCGGTGTGCCGTTGTACAGCACCTCAAAATTGCCAAAGGTATGCACCACCAGCTTGCCGGGGGTCTCTGTGCCGTTCTCCGGGAAGGTACCCAGTTGCGCTTCAATTTGGGAGACCGCCTCCCGCAGCTTATCGGCGTCGACGGGCTTCATCAGGTAGCCAAGGGCGTGCAGCTGGTAGGCTTCCAGCGCGTAGTAGGAGTAGGAGGTGCAGAACAAAATGCGCGTCTGCGGGCATTGGTCCTTGATGCGTTTGGCCAGCTCGATGCCCAGCATGCCCCGCAGCTTGATGTCCATAAACGCATAGTGCAGACTGCGGCTCTGGGGCGTTTCCAGAAAGGCCAGCACTTCGTCACACTCGTCAAAGGTCACGATGTCTGCTTTGGGAAAGACCTTCCGCAGCTCGGTTTCCAGGTGCACCAGCATAACTGGCTCATCGTCAATTGCCAGGATCGTCATACTTCTCTTCACCTTTCCTTGGGCAGCACGACCGTTACCGTGGCGCCCTTATTTTTAATGCTGCTAAAATGCAGCCGTCCCCTTGCGATGGATTCTACCCGCTGGCGCACGTTTGCCAGGCCGATGAACCCGCCCTCCTGCTGGGGCGGCAGGCCGTCGGCGGCAATGGTATCGGTGCCGCAGCCGTCATCCTGCACGGTGATCAGCCAGTTGTCGGGCTCCTCGCGGGTGGCAATGGTCACGGTGCCGCCGCCCCGCTTGTTGCCTATGCCGTGGGTGATTGCGTTTTCTACCAGCGGCTGCAGGGTCAGCGCTGGCAGCAGGAAATCCTCGGATTCAATATCATATACAACTTGCAGCTTGTTGCCAAAGCGCAGTTGCTCCAGCGCGGCGTAGTTGCGCGCGTGGGCTAACTCCCGCGGGAAAGAGACCAGCCCGTTATAGTTGAAGGCATCGGTGCTGACCCGCATGTAATCCGCAAACAGGCCCAGGGAGTCCTTGGCCTTGGCGGGGGCATCATCGCATAAAATTTGAATGGTGGACAGCATATTGCTGATAAAATGCGGCTGGAACTGGCTGACTGCCGCCTGGGTGGAAGTTTCTTTTTCGACGGCAGCTTTCTCCCGCTGGGCATACAGCAGCATGCCAAACATGTTGTGGGTCTTGTGCCAGGCCAGGTACAGCCCAATGAGAGAGGCTAAAAAGCAGTACATGATGTTGATCAGCCGGTGGGGGTCCGGCACGTAGCACTCCCACAACACCACCACCGCCAGCCCGGAGAGGGACACCGTCAGGTTATGCCCCGGCCGGGCATTAAACAGCAGCAATTGGATCAGCATCACCAGGCAGATGAGAACGTTGACCTCGGTCGGGTGGCGGATGAGGTCGTAGTAAACGCCCAGCAGAAAGATCAGCAGGGTGAACAGGCTGGTCAGCAGCCGGGCGCGGGGCACCAGCTGGTCGGGATCGTTCAGGCAGCGTTGAGCGGCCCACCGCAGGAAAAACGCCGCACCCGCCGCCAACAGCAGTGGTACTGTGCTCAATGGCTGAAAGAACCCGAACAGACAATGGCACACCGGGGTGGTGACAAACAGGATACTGCACAGCCTGCCATAGTTGGTCAGCGTGACCAGGTTGTCCCGGGCCAGCACCGGCTCAAAGGGGGTAAGTTCCTGCCCCGGATACCCGAAATTTTTCCATTGGGTAAAGTTCATCTGCTGTGCTCCTTGTGATTCCTGTCTGTACACATACACAGTGTAACAGAAACCCGGTACAAATGTCTTACAAAATGATGGCAAAATCTGTTGAAAAGTCAGGAAAACGCAAGATTTTACAAATAATACACAACTTTACATCGAATTTACAAGACGATGCGTATATCGTTTGTTTGGTACTCCTTTTGGCATAGCAAAACACCCCACTTGTTAGATAGTATATCATACTGTCTAACAAATGGGGCGCTGTTCAAAGCCGCAGCTCCGGGGTGTTTTGTTATTTTAAGGCGGGCAGCCCCTTATTACACAATGGTAAACTGGCAGGCGCGCAGGGCATCCAGCGCCGTCTGGTGGGACTGGGGCGTAACGCCAGCGCAGCAATCGGATCGAATCTCAATCTCAACTTCCGGGAACGCAGCGCGCAGCACCATGGCGTTGCTGATGACGCAGATGTCGGTGCAGTAGCCGTAGACGATGATCTTTTCGATGTCATCCACAGCCTTGTTATGGGCCATCAGTTCGTCCAGAATATCGCTGGGCAGCATGTAGGCACCAAAGGTCTTTTTGCACACGATGTGGGAGACTTCAGGCTCGGTATCGTCCATGGCATCCTCCAGCTCGGGGGCAAAGTTCCAGCCGTCGGTGCCTTCAATGCAGTGCTCCACCGGCAGGCGGCGGCCCTCGCGGGTGTCCAGGTATTCCTCGGGGTGGGTGTCCTTGGTAAAGAACATCCAGTGCCCGGCCTGGGCGTGGGCGCGGGCGACCTCAGCCAGATGGGCCACATTGGCCTGAGCCTCGGCATTGACCAGCGCGCCGGTGATAAAATCTTTCTGCACATCCACTACAATATCAAGGATGATCTTTTCGTTTTCCATAATGGCCTGCTCCTGTTCTGTATAGGTGTTATCCACAGTATAGCGCAGCCGGGGCAAACTGTAAAGAGCAGACCTTATGCGGCCAACTGTTCTGCCAAAGCCTGCATCATCAACATTTCCTCTACCTCCGGCATGTACGGCACCCCCAAGCTGACCACCTACTGCATGGCCAAGTGGGGCGTCCGCGGCCTGACCAAGACCCTGGCCCAGGAGCTGAAAGGCACCGGCATCGTCGTCAACACTGTCTGCCCCACCAAGGTCAAGACCCCGCTGCGCCGCAAGGCATGGTGGGGCCTTTTGCCATCTTGTATAAAATATGTATCCAAAAACTTGCCATACCTCGCACGGAAGTGTTACAATACATTTATGTCGCCCGATGGCAATCAGAAGGAGTGTAGGAAACACAGAATGGAACCCCAAAAGAAAACGACCCTGACCGAGGGCAGTGTAGCAAAAGGCATGCTGCTGTTTGCGCTGCCTATTTTTATCAGCAACCTTTTCCAACAGCTGTACAATGCAGCCGACTCCCTCATCGTCGGCAACTTCCTGGGCGGCGAGGCCCTGGCCGCTGTCGGCTCCTCCGGCAGTCTGATCTTTCTCTTGACCGGCTTTGTCAACGGCGTGTCGCTGGGCGCGGGCGTTGTGGTGGCCCGCTACTTTGGTGCCAAGGATTGGCAGCGCATGCGCCGCACCATCCACACTACGGTAGCCCTGGGCCTGGCCGCCGGTGCGGTGCTTACGGTGGTGGGTGTGCTGCTTACTCCGCAGATCTTGCGTTGGATGGGCACGCCGGACAACGTACTGGTCAACTCCATCGCCTACTTCCGCATGTACTTTATGGGCAGCATTGCTGTGGTCATGTACAACGTAGGTGCGAGTATTTTGCAGTCTGTGGGCGACAGCCGCAGCCCTATGCGGTACCTGATCGCGGCCTCCATCATCAATATCGTGCTGGACCTTGTTTTGATCGGCGGTTTCCGTATGGGTGTTGGCGCAGCGGCATTTGCCACGATTGCCTCCCAGACGGTCAGCGCCGTGCTGGCGTTCTCCAAGCTGATACGCTCCAAAGAAGAATGGGCCGTCCGCCCGCGGGAAGTCCGCTTTGATGGGCCGTCCCTCAAGGCTGTCATTGTGCAGGGCCTGCCCTCCGGCATCCAGAACTCGGTCATCTCGCTGGCCAATGTCATTGTGCAGTCCAACATCAACTCCTTTGGTGCCAACGCCATGGCGGGCTGCGGTGCTTATAGTAAGGTGGAGGGCTTTGCCTTCCTGCCGGTGACCTGCTTTGCCATGGCGCTGGCAACGTTCGTTAGCCAGAACGTAGGCGCGGGTCAGCCGGACCGCGTGCGCAAGGGCATGAAATTCGGCATCCTCTGCTCCATCGCCATGGCCGAGGTCGTGGGCGTCTGCATCTATCTGGCGTCCCCCTGGCTCATCGGAGCCTTCAGCAGCGAGCCGGACGTTATCGCTTTCGGCGTCCAGCAGGCCCACACGGCGGCGCTGTTCTACTGCCTGCTGGCGTTCAGCCATTGCTGTGCAGGCATCCTGCGCGGCCTGGGCCGCCCGGTGGTGCCCATGATGGTCATGCTGGCGGTCTGGTGCGTGCTGCGCATCACCTACATTACAATCACGCTGCATTTTATCCATGCCATCGGCGTGGTATTCTGGGCCTACCCCATCACATGGAGCATCTCCTCGCTGCTCTTCGCGTGGTACATCCGGCACTGCCCCATCCCGCAATTGGGCGGCGGCGCACCGCATTAAATTTAGAAAATTCCGTCTGTTTCGGCAGGCGGATTTTTTGCAGCAAAAGTGTTGCTTTTTGCCGGCATATTTGCCATAATACTATTATATATGTTTACTTGGAAGGGGGCGTACAAAATGGCTAAAATCGCCGTAGTGGAAGACAACGACGCCATGCGGGAGCAGCTTTGCGGATTTATTGCCCAGTATGCCCGGGAAAGCGGCCGCCAGCTGGACGTGACCGCTTTTGCCGATGGGGCCGAGATCGTGGACCCCTACCGCCCCGGCTTTGACATTATCTTCCTGGACATCGAGATGCCCACCCTGGGCGGCATGCCTACCGCCGAACGCATCCGTCAGGTGGATCCGGATGTGGTGCTGGTGTTCGTCACCAACATGGCCCAGTACGCCATCCGCGGGTACGAGGTGGATGCCCTGGACTTCGTGCTTAAGCCCGTCAGCTACTACCAGTTCAGCACCAAGCTGGAGCGGGCACTCCAGCGCATCCAGCGCCGCCGTGGCGGGCAAATTGCCCTGCAGGTGGGCGGCGGTGTGCAGCTGCTGAATACCGATGATATTTTGTACCTGGAGACCCGCGACCGCCTGCTGCACTACCACACCGCTGCCGATACCTGGTCGGTGCGGGGCAGCCTGCAAAAGGCCGAGAAAGAACTGGCCCCCTACCACTTTGCCCGCTGCAACCAGTGCTATCTGGTCAACCTGCGCCATGTGACCGGCGTGCAGAATGATTTCGTGCAGATCGGGCAGGAGCAGCTGGAAATCAGCCGCCGCCAGCGGGTGGCCTTTTTGGCCGCCGTGGCGGCTTACGTCGGGGGTGCGCTGTAGTGGCCCCGCTGGTAACGCTGCTGACCAGTGCCCTTTGTATCTGGCTGGCCCAGATGGCCTATTGGCTGCCGCTGAAACGACGGGAAAACTACCGCCTGCGGTTTCTTTTGGATTTTGTGGCCACGGTACCCTTTGCGCAGGTCATTACCTGGGCCAACAGCGGGCGCACCTCGGCCCCGATGCTGCTGGTGATTTATGGCGGGTTCTTTTTGTGGGTGAGCATTTCTACAAAATTGTGTACCCCGCTGGACGCCGCTGCCAGCGCTTACTGCAGCGTTTGGATCGTGCTTACGTCGGAATCTATCTATGAATTGTGGCGTTTGCTGATTTGGGGCGCGGCCAAAGCCGGCCTGCAGCAGCCTGCCCTGGCCACTATCCCCATGATGCTGGGGCAAATCGGCTTTACCCTTGCCGTCTGTATTCTTGTGCGGTATACCGCTGCGCGGCTGATGCCCGATGAAGGCCTCTACCGTATCGGCCCGCGGCAGCTGCTCAGCGCAGGTCTGCTGGGCGGCATGTTCGTTTTCCAGTTTTTCGCGCTGATGTCCACACTGCAAAATACGGGCGTGGGCCTGGTACTGGTTGCGCCCGCATTTTTGACCCAGCTCTACTGCCTGACGCTGCTTTATTTGCAGACCGAGCTCTTCAAAAAATCGGCAATGCAGAAGGAAATGGACACCCTGAACCTGCTGTATGAGCGCCAGCGCCAGCAGTACCAGATCGCACGGCAGAACGTGCAGATCATCAACCGCAAATGCCATGAGTTAAAGGTACAGATCGCTGACCTGCGCCGCCTGAACCCCGATGCGGCCCAGGAAAAGGACCTGAATGAGGCTGAGCGCGCCGTGCAGCGCTACGATGCCAACGCCGACACCGGCAACGAGGTGCTGGATGTGGTGCTGACCGAAAAGAGCATGCACTGCGAGGCCCGGCACATCACGCTGAACTGCGTGGCCGACGGCAGTGCTGTGGCCTTTGTGGAGCCGGGCGACCTGTACGCCCTCTTCTCCAATGCGCTGGATCAGGCCATCGATGCCGCCGCCCGCCAGATGGACGAGCCGCGCCGGATGATCGACCTGCTGGTCTGTAAGCGGCAGGGCTTCACGGTCATCAACATCATCTCACCCGTCGTAACGGAGGCCCCTGCCCGGGCCGCCCGCCAGCATAACTACGAGCTGAAAGTCATGCGCCGCATCGTGCAGAAATACAACGGCACTATGACCACCGAGAACCAGAATGTACTAAGCGCGGTCAAGATCGTACTGCCGCCGCCCAAATCTTAAGGCAACACCGCACAATTCCCGCCTAACGGCTTAAGCACCGCTCCGGCGGCTGCGGCACGGCATCTGCGTTGCCAAAATGCTCGATAATACACAAAGTATTATCTGCGCTTTTGGCTTAGCAGCTGCCGCACCTCGCTCGCCGTATCGGCACTTAGAATTATGCGGTATTGCCTTAAAATACCCGAAATACAAGAACTACCCCTGATTTTGTACAAGTTGCACAAAATCGGGGGTTAATTTTTTGTCAGAAAAAACCGATTATCCCACTAAAAGCACCACTTTTCGCAAACCCATTGCAGAAAACTGCGTTCTTCTGTACAATACATAGCAGACGAAAACACACTACGGAGGGACGCTATGCGAAGCACGACCACGCTGATGAAAAACTGGCAGTTCACCGGCCCGGATGGCAAAACCGTCACGGTCGACCTGCCCCATACCTGGAACAACATCGACGGCCAGGATGGCGGCAACGACTACTGGCGCGGCAGCTGCACCTATAAAACCAGCTTTGCGGCCCCCGCTTTTGACCCCGCTGCCCAGCAGGTCTGGCTGCAGTTCGAGGGTGTGGGCGACAGCGCCAAGGTCAGCCTGAACGGCACCGAGATTGCCAACCACGACGGCGGCTTCTCCACCTTCCGGGTGGACATCACCGCTCTGCTGAAAGAACAGAACGAGCTGACCGTCATCGCCGACAACAGCAAAAACGACTTTGTCTATCCCCAGAAAGCCGACTTCACCTTCTACGGCGGCATCTACCGCACGGTCAGCCTGCTGGTGGTCAGCAAGGATCACATCGCACTGGATCACTTCGGCGGCCCCGGCGTGCAGATCACCCCGACCGTGCAGGGCACCAACGCTGACATCCGCGTTGAGACCAGGGTCAGCGGTGAGGGTGAGGTCGCCATCTCCATCCTCGACGCCGAGGGCAGGGAAGTGCTGGCTGGCAAAGGCGGCGACACCACCCTGACGATGGAGCATCCCCACCTGTGGGACGGCATCCGCGACCCCTACCTGTACACCTGCGTCGTCCGCCTGATGAAGAACGGCCAGCCAGTCGATGAAGTCCGCCAGCGCTTCGGCGTGCGCAGCTTCTCGGTGGACCCCAAGCAGGGCTTCTTCCTCAATGGCCGCCCGTACCCGCTGCACGGTGTCTCCCGCCATCAGGACCGCAAGGGCCTGGGCAACGCCATCACGCGGGAGATGCACGACGAGGACATGCAGCTCATCAAGGAGCTGGGCGCGAACACCATCCGCCTGGCCCACTACCAGCATGACCAGTACTTCTATGACCTCTGCGATGAGGTGGGCATGGTCGTCTGGGCCGAGATCCCTTACATCTCGGAGCACATGCCAAACGGCCGCGCCAACACCATCAGCCAGATGAAAGAGCTGATCGTCCAGAACTACAACCACGCCAGCATCGTCTGCTGGGGGGTCTCCAACGAGATCACCATTTCCACCAAGAATAACCGCGACATGCGGGACAACCACCACCAGCTCAACGACCTCTGCCATGAAATGGACAAGACCCGCCTGACCACGCTGGCCTGCTACGCCATGTGCGGCCCCTTCAACCCGGTGGCCCACATCACCGATCTGGTCAGCTGGAACCTGTACTTGGGTTGGTATGTGCCGGGGCTGTTCCTGAACGACCTCTGGATGGATTTCTTCCACCTCTGCTACCCCAACCGCCCACTGGGCTTCAGTGAATACGGCGCCGAGGGTATGCCCAATCTGCACAGTGAGCATCCCCGCCGCGGTGACCACACCGAGGAATATCAGGCCATCTACCACGAGTACATGCTGGAATGTTTCGCCCGCCATAAATGGCTGTGGTCCACCCACGTGTGGAATATGTACGATTTCGCCGCCGATGCCCGCGACCAGGGCGGTGAACCGGGCATGAACCATAAGGGGCTGGTTACCTTCGACCGCAAGACCCGCAAGGACAGCTTCTACATCTACAAAGCCTGGTGGAGCAATGAACCGTTTGTGCATATCTGCTCCAAGCGGTTCATCGACCGCACCCAGAACGAGATTGAGGTCAAGGTCTACTCCAACCAGAAGCAGGTCACGCTCTACGCCAACGGCGAAAAGCTGGCCGAGCAAGAGGGTGAGCACATCTTCCGCTTCCGCGTAAAGCTGGATGGCGAAGTCAAGGTCCAGGCTGTGGCAGGGGACTGCATCGACGAGGCCGCTTTCCGCAAGGTAAGCACCCCCAACCCTGCCTACAAGCTGGGCAAGAAAAAGTCCACCAGCGCAAACTGGGTATAATTTTGGAAACACACCGCACGCCGCGGTTGGTTTAAACAAAACAAGGAGAAAACATAATGGATGATCTGAAAATGCAAAAGCAGACCTTGAAAAAGGCCTACAAAAAGGCTAAGCGTAAGACCATTACGCTGTGGAAAGTCCTGACGATCCTCTGCGCGATCGTTATGGTCATTTCCGTGCCTTTGTCCGTACTGGCCGCAAAGTTCGACAATACCATGGCTGCCCGCTTTGGCGGCAGCTTCTGGGAGCTGGAGAACGAGGACACCAATGCCCAGTACTTCACCAGTGACTTCAACTCCGCCGAGGAGATGGTCAACTATGGTCTGGCTTTGACCCAGCAGGTCGAGGCCGAGGGCGCTGCCCTGCTGATGAACAACAACAATGCGCTGCCGCTGGCTGCCGACGCGAAGGTCAGCACCTTCTCCAGCAGCAGTGTCAACCTCGTGTACGGCGGCACCGGTTCCGGCAACATTGATGCCTCCACCGCCGACACCCTGCGCACCGCCCTGGAAAAGGTCGGTGTCACCGTCAACCCCACCCTGTGGGACTTCTACACCACCGGCGCCGGCAAGGATTACTCCCGCAATACCGCCGGTACCGTCGCCACCGCCAGTGAAGTCACCGCTGAGGTACCTTGGAACGTCTACACCGACGAGGTCAAGAACAGCGTTGCCCAGTACGGCGATGCCGCCATCGTGACCCTGTCCCGCGTCGGCGGCGAGGGTGCTGACCTTTCCTACGGCGAGGTCAACTATCTGGCGCTCGACGACAACGAGAAGGAAATGCTGCAGAACGTGGCCGAGATGAAGAAGAACGGCATCGTCAAAAAGACCATCGTGCTGATCAACTCCGCCAACGCCCTGCAGGTCGATTTCCTCAAGAACAACGAGTACGACATCGACGCCGCGCTGTGGATCGGTGACGTGGGCATCTCCGGCATCAACGCCGTGGCCGAGATCCTGACCGGCAAGGTCAACCCCTCCGGCAGCCTGGTCGACACCTACTGCTACGACAACTTCAGCGCCCCCGCTATGTGGAACTTCACCCCCACCACCTACGAGGGTTACGTTGAGGGCGGCGATGTTTCCGCCAAGGCAAAGTCCTACATGATCTACCAAGAGGGCATCTATGTAGGCTACAAGTACTACGAAACCCGCTACGAGGACTTCGTTACCGGCAACGGCAACGCAGGCGACTACGCCTACGGCGATATCGTGGCATACCCCTTCGGCTACGGCATGAGCTACACCGACTTTGATATCAGCGATATGAACGTCAGCTACAATGCCGCCGATGACACCTACACCGTCACCGTCAAGGTCACCAACACCGGCGACATGGCGGGCAAAAAGACCGTGCAGGTCTACGTCCAGAGCCCCTATACCGACTACGACAAGGAAAACGGCGTCGAGAAGTCTGCCGTTTCTCTGGTCGGCTTCGGCAAGACCGGTATGATCGAACCGGGCGCTTCCGAAACCCTGTCCATGACCGTCAACAAGCGCGACATCGCTTCCTACGATACCTACGGCGCCGGCACCTACATCCTCGACGCCGGTGACTACTACTTCACCGCCGCCACCGATGCCCACAACGCCGTCAACAACATTCTGGCTGCCAAGGGCTACACCGTCGAGTCCACCAACGGCAAGATGACCGCCGACGGCAACGCCGACCTGACCTACACCTGGACCGAGGACGCCCTCGACACCACCACCTATGCCACCAGCGAAAACGGCACCGAAATCACCAACCAGCTGTCCTGCGCCGACCCTAACCTGTACGAGGGCGTTGAGGAAACCGTGACCTGGCTGAGCCGTTCTGACTGGAACGGCACTCTGCCCACCGAAACCGTTAAGCTGACCCTGACCGAGCTGCTCAAGAAGGATCTGCAGGACATCCGCTACGATGCCGCCGACTACGAGAGCGTTGAGATGCCCACCCTGGGCGCCAAGAACGGCGTCAAGCTGTACGATATGATCGGTCTGGACTACAACGATCCCAAGTGGGACGAGCTGCTGGATCAGATGACCTTCGACGAGATGAACTCCCTGATCGGCGACGCTTTCCACTGGACCATGCCTGTCAAGAGCGTGGAAGCCCCCGGCACCCGTGACGAGAACGGCCCCCAGGGTCTGACCGCCAGCCTGCTGGGCAACGACAAGAGCCAGCTGACCGCCACCGCCTTCACCTCTGAGGACGTTATGGCTGCCACCTTCAACACCGAGATCATGACCGAGATCGGCAAGGTTATCGGCAACAACTGCCTGCAAGCCAACATTGCCTGCCTGTACGGCCCCGGCAACAACATTCACCGCACCCCCTACGGCGGCCGTAACTTCGAGTACTACTCCGAGGACGGCTTCCTGTCCGGCATGATGAGCGCCTACGAGGTTGCCGCCATTCAGGCAAAGGGCGTACACGTCGTTATGAAGCACTTTGCCCTGAACGACTGCGAGCAGAACCGTATCGGTCTGGGCGTCTGGCTGAACGAGCAGGCTGCCCGTGAAGTCTACCTGAAAGCCTTCCAGGCTCCCGTCGAGGTCGGCAACGGCAACGGCGTTATGATTGCCTACACCCGTTGGGGCGCTGTCTGGTCCGGCGGCAATTACGGCCTGGTCACCGGCATCCTGCGCAACGAGTGGGGCTGCGACGGCATGGTCATTACCGATAACGTTCTGACCCAGTATGTCAACGGTCCCGACGGCGTTCTGGCCGGTGTGTCCATCTACGACGCCATGATGTCCTTCGTCACCGATACCCTGCCCCAGTACAAGAACGACCCCGTCATTGTTACCGCCATGCGCGAGGCCTGCCACCACAACCTGTACGCCATCGCCAACTCCTGCGGTATGAACGGCGTCGGCGCTGACACCACCATCAAGGTCAAGGAGCTGGGTCTGGTTAGCCTGCTCAAGAACATTGCCCGCATCTCCGTGGCGCTGTTCGTTGTCTTTACCGTGCTGTGGGTGCTGGGCGGCAAGAAGTTCCGCAAGACCGAAGAATACAAGGCTTATAAAGATTTCAAAAAATCCCTGAAAGCCGCTAAGAAAGCCTAACCCCCCCTACAGGATCCCGCAAGCTCCCCGCCGCCCCGGCGGGGACTTTTGAGTAAATTCTCCCCCACAACAAGGAGCAGCCCATGAGTGAAAATGCAAAGGCAGCGGGTGTCAACCGCGCCAAACTCTATCAGCTGGTGCTTTTTCCGCTGAACAACGGTGCCACCAACGTATACTATGTACTGGTGCTTTCCTACATTGCTACCTTTGGCAGCAATGTACTGGCGCTGGGTACCCTGTTTGCCTCGGTCATGGTCACGGCCATGCGCCTGTGTGATGCCATTACTGACCCCATCATCGGCGCACTGATGGACCGCACCAACGGCAAGTTCGGCAAGTTCCGCCCGTTCATGGCCATCGGCAACCTGATTATGGCCGTCAGCATCCTGATTCTGTACGGCATCACCCCCATGATTCCCGACACCATGATGTGGGCCCGCTATGCTGCCTTTGTAGGGCTGTATTTCGTCTGGGTCATCGGCTACACCTTCCAGACCAGCTGCACCCGCTCCGGTCAGACGGTGCTGACCAACGACCCCAAGCAGCGCCCGCTGTTCACCATCTTCAACACCGTCGGCTCTCTGCTGGGCATGGGCGTCATGCAGTTCTTTGCTCCCATCCTGGCCAAGAACTTTGAGGGCGGCTATTCCTCCGCCGGGTTCTTCCGCACCCTGGCCCCGGTAGGCATCATCATGTCCATCGTGCTGACCATCCTGGCCATCATCGGTATCTGGGAAAAGGACCAGCCCAAGTACTTTGGCATCGGCGGCGAAAAGGCCGAGAAGGTCAAAGTCTCCGAGTATCTCCAGATCATCAAAGAGAACAAGCCCATGCAGCGGCTGATGGTCGCCGGCGCCGGCACCAAGCTGGCGCTTTCCATCGCCAACAATACCACCGTGCTGTGCATGCTGTATGGCTGCATGATGGGCGCTTACGATGGACTGTACCTGCCCATGATGGTGCTGGGCTATGTGTTCAGCGTGCCGTTCTTCCTGCTGTCGGTCCGTACCAGCCAGAAAAAGGGCCAGAAAGCCAGCCTGACCAAATATGTCAGTGTGGCGCTGGTCTGCTACATTGGCGTTTTTGTGCTGCTGGCACTGTGGGGCCGCGGTGATGCGTTCCACCTGTCCCTGATGGGCGAGAACGGTCTGTCCATCAACTTGTACACCGTACTGTTCATCCTCTTCTTCGGCATCGGCTACGGTGCCTACTACGCTACGGCGGATATGCCTATTCCCATGGTGGCTGACTGCTCTGACTACGAGACTTACCGCTCCGGCAAGTATATCCCCGGCATCATGGGCACTCTGTTCAGCTTGGTGGATAAGCTGGTTTCCAGCCTGTCGGCCACGGTTGTCGGCATTGCCGTCACCTTCATCGGCCTGAACAATCTGCCCACCCAGTATGACCCCTATACCCCCGGTATGAACGTGGTGGTCATCGTGCTGTTCTGTGTGATTCCCATGCTGGCCTGGGCGGCGACCTTGATTGCCATGAAGGGTTACGCTTTGACCGGCGAAAAGATGAAAGAGATCCAGGCCATCAACGCCTGCCGCCGCGACGCTGTTGCGGGCGGCATGAAGCTGGAAGATGCCATGGCCAAGTGGCAGACCATCGACCAGCTGCCTGCTGAGTACAAGGCCAACTAACTTCGCTGTATCCTATCTTCTCCATTGCCCCGGGCACCGCAAGGCCCGGGGCCTTTGTGTTTGTGCAGAACACAAAATATGAAAACTGCAAAACCCGATTGACAGCCTGGGCATCCCGTTCTCGGACCCTACCGCCGAGGGGCCGGTCATCCAGGGGGGCCAACCTGCGCGCTTTGCAGGGCGGTGTGACCACCGATAAAATCTCGGCGCGTATGTGAAAAGCATGAAGGACGCGCTGCGCTAAAACTTGCCATTTTCCCATTCATATAAAATGCCCCCGTCCAGGTCCCTCAACCTGGCGGGGGCATACTTACTTATTCAGAGCAGCCTAGGGGAAATACTGCCAAGGGGGTCAGGCATTTTGGCTGCGCCCCCGCTCTGCAAACCACCAGACAAGGGCGGCGGCCAATGCGGCCAGGCTGGCTGCAGCGCCCGGCACCACGCCGGGGTGGGTGTAGCGCAGGGTAACGGTGCAATCGCCCTGGGGCAGCGATACGCCGAGTAACCCGCCAAACAGCGCCGAGGGCTGCACCTCCTCACCGTTGACGGTGACGACCCAGTTGTCATCGTAGGCAAAGCTCAGCGCCAGCAGGTCGTTGTCACCGCTGACGGCGCAGTGCACATCGATGCGCCCGCCCTCCCGGATGTCGGCATCCACATCCTGCACCTGCTGCCGGGCGGCGGCCAGAGCGGCGCTGTCCAGCTGGTAGATTTGGGTGTTGGTATGGAAAACTTCGTCGTCGGCAATGCCCAGCACCATTGTCACGTGCTGCCCGGCGGTAAAGCTGGGCAGGCAGATGACACCGCCCAGGCTTTCCGGCTCAAAATATTGGGCGTAGAGTTTGCCATCCACCACTACGTCGATGGGCAGCTGCTCCTCGGTGCCGGGGATGGCCATGTAGGCAGGCCCGGTGAGGGGCGCGGTAAAGTCCACCTGCACGGTGCCTTTGTCGGTCACGCTAAAGGTCGGCTCCACGCTGACCAGCGCGGTGTCCGTGCAGCCTGTCAGGCTTTGCAGCATGGCGTTCTGCATGGTAAAGGTATTGTCGGTCAGTGCATCCACGTCCACGGACAGGGCATCCTGCCGGGCCAGGTAGGCCAGCGGGAAGGCCGCGTCATTCTTATATAAAGTATAGGCAGAGTCGCAGTCCACCGGCTGCCAGTGCCCGGCCACCGGGCGGCTGCCAGCGCTGTACAGCCAGCGGATGCCAAGCAGGCTATCGGCCACGCCGGTGCTGCCCCAGCCGTAGGTGGAGTAACCCACGTAGCCCAGCTGCTCCAGCAGCTCCTTGGCGGTGCTGGCTTTGGTGCTGGAATAGTGGCTGATGCCCCAATAGCCCAGCAGGAAGGGGTCGTTCAGCGTGTGCAGAAAGTTCTTCTCGATGCGGCAATCGCCGTCGGTCTCGGCCTTGGCAGTGGCCACGGCAACGGCGGCGTTATCGTAAAAGGCGGTAAAGTCGGCCAGGTCGAACTGCTCAAACTTGCGCAGGGCCAAAACCGTGTTGGCGCCCAGGTCGGCGGCGGTCAGCAGGGCCGCCGTACCGCAGAGCAGCCGCCGCTTGTTTACGGGCAAAGCGGGCTTTTCAATCAGCAGCCACGCCAGAATCAGAGATAACGTACACAGCCCCGCCGCGGCAATCAGCTTGGTCTTGCTGAACAGCTCCGCCCCGGCGGCCAGGGGATACCCCGCCAGCCAGACCAGCGTCAGCCCGGCGGCCAGCCCCCAGGCGCGGCGGCGCTGGGACCCTGCCGTTAGCACCCGCGCGGCCAGCAGAATGACCACCGCGCTGAACAAAAAGCTGTACCGGTAGGGGAACCACACCGGCTGCTTCATGCCGTGCCAGATTTGGTTTACACCTTTTACCCAAAAGCTGCCCGCCAGCGCCGCCAGCAGCGCGGCAAAGCCCAGCTTTTCCCGGCGAGGCGCATTGCCGCAAAAGTACAGCAGCACCAGCGGCACTAGCACCACGCCGCAGTAAATGTTGGGCAGACCGTTGGTGACATCGTTCCAGAAAAAGTTGCCGAAGAACAGCCGGTAGGGGAGTTGTAATAAATTAAACTGGGGCGTCAGGCTGAAGGTGAAGTCAAACAGCCCGCCTTTGCTTTCCTGCACTTCCAAAAGCACCGGCAGCAAAAAGAAGAAACTCAGCCCCGCCGCCAGTACACCGCTGGCCGCAAAGACGGCGAAGCGGCGGCCAAACCGTCCCTGTCCCCGGCTGGGCCACAGGCACAAAAAGTACAGGATGCTGAACAGACACACCGGCCAGGCAATATAAAAGTTGAGCAAAATGCAAAGGAAGACCAGCACCGTAAAGCCCCAGTGGCGGCCCTGGCGCATCAGGTCGTCCAGTGCAGCCAGCACCAGCGGCAGCAGCCAGACCACATCCATCCAGATGATGTTCTGGTTGTACACGATGCAGAACGCGCAGAAGGCATAGCACTGCCCCAGCACTGCAAACAATGGGTCTGCCTTGGCAAAGTGGCGTTGCAAATACCAGCAGAACGCCGCCGCGGTAACGCCGGTGCGCAATAAAAAGATAAGCCCTGCCGCCTGGGGCACCATGCGGGTAGGCAGCAGCAGAAACAGCAGGTTAAAGGGACTGTTCATGTAGTAGGCGAACAGCCCCAGGGTGCTGCCGCCCGCCAGCTTGCCGAAACTGTAAAAGAAGCCGCCCTGTTTGACCCGCGCCCACATATCGGTGATGTAGTTTACGTACAGCCCGCGCAGGTCGCCGGTAAGCACGGTACCGGTGCCAAAGGGCCACCAGCCCAGACAAAAATAGACCGCCGCCATCAACAGGCAGCCGCCCCCAAATGCCGCCAAAGTCAGCGGCCAGTATTTTTTCTTTTCCACGGTGTATCCTCTACTATAAAAATGTCGCAGCTTGCAATGGCCCCCTCCCAGAGGGAGACTTTCGCGGCATCCCGTATTTAACCTACCGATTATAGCACGTCCCGCACTGCAAAACATGAAATATTGGTGAACACCCTGTAAAAAATGCGGATGACCTTGGTTGAAACCAGGTGAAAATTATGCTATACTGCTATCATAGTGTGCCCTGGCTTAGGGGCGTTTTGGGTTGTAGATAGGGAAAGGAATCATCGATGAAAATAGGATTTGACAACAACAAATACCTTACCATGCAGTCGGCGCATATCCGGGAGCGGATCGCCCAGTTTGACAACAAGCTCTACCTGGAGTTTGGCGGCAAGCTGTTTGACGACTACCACGCTTCCCGCGTGCTGCCGGGCTTTCAGCCGGACTCCAAGCTGCAGATGCTGCTGCAATTGAAAGACCAGGCCGAGATCGTCGTCGTCATCAGCGCCGAGGACATCGTGAACAACAAAGTCCGCGGTGACTACGGCATCACCTACGATATGGACGTGCTGCGCCTGATCGATGCCTTCCAGGGTATGGGACTGTTTGTGGGCAGCGTTTGCGTGACGATGTACACCGCCCACCCCGATGTGGAAAACTTCGAGGCCAAGCTCAACAGCCTGGGCATCCGCACCTTCCGCCACTACAAGATCGCCGGTTATCCCAACGATGTAGCCCATATCGTCAGCGATGACGGCTACGGCAAAAACGATTACATCGAGACCCAGCGCCCGCTGGTGGTCATCACCGCGCCCGGCCCCGGCTCCGGCAAGATGGCGGTCTGCCTGTCCCAGCTGTACCACGAGTACAAGCGCGGCGTGCGGGCCGGTTACGCCAAGTTCGAGACCTTCCCCATCTGGAACCTGCCCCTCAAGCACCCGGTCAACCTTGCGTATGAGGCCGCAACCGCCGACCTGAACGACGTGAACATGATCGACCCGTTCCATCTGGAAGCCTACGGCGAGACCACCGTCAACTACAACCGCGATATTGAAATTTTCCCGGTGGTCAACGCCATGTTTGAGCTGATCGCCGGCAAAAGCCCCTACCGTTCGCCCACAGATATGGGCGTGAATATGGCGGGCAACTGCATCATCGACGATGAAGTCTGCCGTGAAGCCTCGCTGAAAGAGATCGTCCGCCGCTACTACAAATGTATGTGCGACCAGAAAGTCAGCGGCGTGGTCAAGCAGGACCGCTTCAAGCTGGAACTGCTGATGAACCAGGCGGGCATCGCTCCCGGCGACCGTGAGGTGGAGAAAAAAGCCGCCGCCTGTTCCGAGGCCATCGACGGTGCCCCGGCGGCTGCCATTGAGCTGGCCGACGGCAGCATCGTCACCGGCAAAACCGGCCCGCTGTTGGGCGCGGCATCCTCGGCCCTGCTGAATGCGCTGAAGCGGCTGGCAGGCATCGACCAGGAGATCGACCTGGTATCCTCCAAGGCTATCGAGCCCATCCAGCAGTTGAAGACCACCTACCTGGGCAGCAAGAACCCCCGCCTGCACACGGACGAGATTTTGATCGCCCTGTCCAGCTCGGCCTACGAGAACCCCATCGCCGCCGCGGCTATGCGGGAACTGCCCAAACTGCGCGGCTGTGACATCCACACCACGGTCATCCTGTCCGGCGTGGACATCGACACGCTGAAAAAGTTAGGGCTGAACCTGACCAGCGCCCCCCATTATGAGGAAGAGGACCGCATGTATCATAAGCGGTAAGATAAAAGGCTCCCTTTGAGGGGAGCTGTCACCGAAGGTGACTGAGGGGTGGCTCTCGTGCCGCTCGTGGCTAAAGTAACCACCCCTCACCCGCTGCGCGGGAGCTCCCCTCGAAGGGGAGCCTTTTGCAGTTACTGTAATAGTTGTATATGTCGTACAAGTCGTACACTTCGTAATTATCGTAATATTCGTAAGTATCGTCACTTGTAGTAAGTTGCAAAGGCAATACCGCATAATTCTAAGTGCCGATACGGCGAACATTGTTCGCCCCTACAAAGCATATAGGAATACAACATGTACGACATGTACGAAGTGTACGACATGTACGACTATTACAATCATTACGACTATTACGATAATGATAGTAATTACATAGTAGAGAGTATTTGCATTCAGCTCCCTCCCTGCGAGGGGGCTGTTTTTATCGTAACTTTATTTCACTTAACTGTTTTGCAGCTGAAAATCAGAATGTTCTTTGTGCAAAAAAGCGAAAAAACATAAGCAAAACCGTCATTTTGCCGTTTTATCTAAAAAAATGTTTCAAGCACTTGACGTTTTCGTGAAAAAAGAGTACAATTCAAAACATAAGATCACCGGCGAGGAAACGGTGACCACAAAACCACAAAATCGAAGGGAGAACACAACACATGAAAAAGCTTGTTGCACTTACCATGGCTACGGCCATGACCCTCTCACTGGCAGCATGCGGCGGCGCATCCTCCAGCAGCGCAGCAGCATCCACCGCCACGACGGACACGGCATCCTCTGCCGCCGAATCCACGGCCTCTGAAGCCGAGGACACCATCACCGTTATGGTGCCCCCCGTCACCGGCGACTATCTGGATAAGATGACCGAGTGGGCAGACGAGTTCCACGAGATGTATCCCAACCTGACCATGGAAGTCATCGGCACCTCCTGGGACGACCACACCACCAAGCTGTCCACCATGGCCCAGGCCGGCGAGGCCCCGGACATCTCTGAAATCTCCTATGCAGGCCTGGCAACCTACGTCGAAAACGGCACCGCCCTGAACCTGAGCGAGTACATGGACAAAGATCAGCTGGCTGACTTTGACCAGAACGCCCTTGACTACATGACCGTCGAGAACAACGTCTACGGCCTGCCCCTCTACATCACCATCCAGTCACTGGGCGCCAACAAGGATATGCTGGAAGCCGCCGGTGTGGATGTTGCCAAGGTGCAGGAGAGCGGCTGGACTTACGATGAGTTCATGGAAGCCATCAAGAACGGCACCAAGGACGACACCTTCGGCTTCGTCTTCGCCAACTCCGGCGCAACCGCTTCTGACTTCCTGAACATCTTCGGTGTCAGCGCCGGTCTGAACAACGCTTTCAACTCCGACCTGAAGTATGAGTACACCAGCACCAAGATGCTGAACCTGCTGACCGCCGTTGAGGAAATGACCAAGTCCAGCTACATGCCCAACTACGGCGTCGAGGCTTCCCAGCGTATGGTCATGTGCGAGACCGGCAATGCCATGATCTTCGGCAAGGCCATGCCTCTGTTCGAGAACAACATCAACAAGAACAACGCCGCGATCGAGGCGAACGACGGCACCGCTGTTGAGAACTCTATCCCCGTTACCTACGCGTTCCTGCCGGTTCCCACCATGGACGGCGTGGAGGAAAGCTGCTACGGCACCGTCGACGGTCTGGTCGCTTTCCGCAACAGCAACTCCACCGATGAGCACATCCAGAACGTTATGAAGGCCCTGTACTTCCTGTCCTCTGGCGAACGTGCCGCTTACGTTGATGCTACCACCTGCCTGGACGGTGTCTGCGCTTCCGCCCGTGAGGCTCTCGCTTCCATGGATACCGGCGACCGTGACCAGGGCAACATCGACTGCGCTGCCCGCCTGATCAAGACCGTTGTCGCTCCTCCGGTCGGCATCACCGCTGAGCAGACCGCAAGCGCTAAGCAGCTGATGGACGAGGTCATCGTGCCCAAGTTCCAGGCTCTGATCGCTGGCGAGACCACCGCACAGGCCATGTACGACGAGATCGTCAAGCAGGCTACCGCCGTCTTTGGCGAGGATGGCTGCGACCTGACCTGATTTTGCCGCTGCCCCAACTGAATCCGCACTGAATGGGAGTTGCGCATAACCCCCGTTCAGCTATGGCGGCTCACCCCGGCTTACTGGTGGCGAGCCGCCATTTCTATAGGATATTATAGCGCAAAAACAACGTTGGCACGCTGTGTATCCAGAACACCGCAGGAGGTTCCCGAATGTCGAAATCCACCCAACCGGCGGCCGTAAAGCCGCGCAAAAAGCCCTTTTTCACCAACGATGATCTGTGGGGCTATGCGTTCATCGGCGTTGCCGTCATCTTCTTTTTGATGTTTACCATCTACCCGCTGATCTCGGCTGTCATCACCAGCTTGGAGGATTACAAACCCTTCGGCTCTGACTTTGTCGGCCTGAAGAACTACCAGACCACCTTCACCAACGCTCTGTTCTGGAAGTCCCTCAAAAATACGCTGGTCTACACCGCCGTGGTCGTGCCGCTTTCGCTGCTGATCTCCTTCGCGGTGGCCATCCTTATCATGCCCTTTAAAAAGAAGCTGCAGTCTGTCTTTAAGGCCATGTACTACCTGCCCGCCGTTGCCTCCGGCATCGCGCTTTCGGTGGTGTGGCTGTGGATCTACGATTCCTCGCCCTCCGGCCTGTTCAACCAGCTGCTCACCTTTTTCCACCTGCCCACCCAGAACTGGCTGGGTTCCAGCAAGACCTCGATGCTGTCCCTGATGATCATGGCGCTGCTTTCCGGCCAGGGCCAGAACATCATCATCTACACCGCCGCCCTGCTGGGTATCGATAACACCTACTTCGAGGCGGCCGAGCTGGACGGCGCGACCTTCATGCAGAAGGTCACCCGCATCGTATTCCCGCTGGTCAAGCCCACCACCCTGTTCCTGCTGGTCACCGGCGTCATCGGCTCCTTCCAGGTGTTCATGAACGCTTACATGATGACCGGCGGCGGCCCGGACAACGCCACCACGATGATCGGCCTGCTGATCTACAACAACGCCTTTACCTATAATAAGTACGGTCTGGCGTGCGCACAGGCGGTCATCCTTACCATCATCATTGCGGCTATCTCGTTCCTGCAGTTCAAGATGGCCGGCAGCGATGTCGAATACTGAGAAAGGGGGAGAGATAAATGGCAAGTGGTCTGTATTCCCAGCATGTCAACAACAAAAAGATGCTGTATCTGCGCAACACCATCATCATTCTGATGCTGGTCACCCTGGCAGTGTGCTGCCTGTTCCCGCTGTTTTACATGATCGTCAACTCCTTCGGCCCTGCGGTCGAAGCTGCCTCCTCCAACCGCTCGGTGTTCCCGACGTCCTGGAGTCTGGATTCCTACAAGGCGTTCTTCTCTTTCAGTGAGTACAGCGTCAAATGGCTGGCCAACACCTTTGTGGTGTCCGCCTGCCAGGTGCTGGGCAATGTTGTGTTCGCCAGTCTGGCCGGTTATGCCTTTGCCAAGCTGAAGTTCAAGGGCAAGAACTTCCTGTTCAACCTGATTCTGATCGGCATGATGATCCCGTACCAGGTCACCCAGGTGCCCCTGTACATCCTGATCGTCAACAAGTTCCATCTGTCCAACTCCTACGCGGCGCTGGTGCTGCCGGGCCTGGTCACGTCGTATAACATCTTCCTGACCAAGCAGTTCTTCTCCAGCATCCCGACCTCGCTGCTGGAGAGTGCCAAGCTGGACGGCTGTAGCCAGCCCAAGATCTTTACCCATATCGTGCTGCCCCTGTCCAAGACCATTCTGGCGGTGCTGTCCATCAACACCTTCCTTTCCAGCTGGAACAACTTCTTCTGGCCCTTCCTGGTCACCTCCAAAGAGGCGATGTATACCATTCAGGTCGGCCTGAAGCAGTTCAAGTTTGCCAATACCACCCTGTTTGGCCCCATGATGGCCGGTGCCACCATCTCCGCTCTGCCCATGTTCATCCTGTTCTTCTGCCTGCAGAAGTACTTCCTCGAGGGCGTTACGGTCGGTGCTGTCAAGGGCTGATACCATGATACGTAATGCTGCCCCGGCGGACCATGCTGCCCTGCTGGCCCTGTGGCAGGCAAACGCGCCCCGGCAGGGGTATGCGTCCCGCCCGGACGATGAAGTGGACCGGCTGCTGTTCCGCCACCCGTATTTTTCCTATGAATATACCTTTGTAAGGGCAGAACAGGGGAGGGCGGTCGCCTTTATCTGCGGCTGTGTGGGAAACGACATCCCCCATGGACGCGAGCGCGGCTGCTTCACCTGCCTTGCGGCAGACCCCGCCTGGGATACGCCCGAAACCACGGTGCAGTTGTTGGATGCGCTGGAAGAAGCTTTCCGTGTCGCGGGCAAAACCGCCAGCGCCGTGACCTTCTTCAACCCCATGCACCTGCCCTGGGTCATTCCCGGCTCGCCGGGGCATGAACACAACAACATGCCCGGCATTGCCACCGACCTGCCCCTGCATGAAAGAATGCTGGCCCACGGTTACACCGAAACCACCCAGGAAACTGCGATGTACCGAACTTTGACGGACTATGCGATTCCGCCGGAGGTCCGCGTACTGGAACACCGCACAGCCGCCGAAGGCTGTACCCTCGCCCTGTATGACCCCAACCGCCACCACGGGCTGGACGCCATGCTGCAAGCGCTGGATAACCCGGACTGGACGGTCCGGGTCACAGCCGCCGCCCGCGACGGCCTCTGCCTGCCGGTGGCTTTGGCAGGGAACACGGTGGCCGGTTTCGCAGGCCCGGTTTACCCGGAGCCTACCGGCCGGGGCTTCTTTGCTGGCATCGGCATCGCGCCGCAGTATCAGCACCGCCACCTGGGCAAGCTGCTTTTCTTTCGCCTGTGTGCGGAGGAAAAGCGCGCCGGGGCCGTCTATATGTCACTGTTCACCGGCGTGGCCAACCCGGCACGTCGCATCTATGAAAGCGCTGGTTTTACCTCGGTGCGTACCTTTGGCGTACTGCTAAAAACGCTATGATGTACACAAACAAACAGCTTTTACAGCTGACGCTCCCGCTTTTTGCGGAGCAATTCCTCATCGTCTTTGTCGGTGTGGCCGATACCTTTATGGTGTCCTACGCGGGCGAGGCCGCCGTCTCCGGCGTGGCGCTGGTGGATACCATCAGCTTCCTGATCACTGCCGTGCTGGGTGCTTTGTGCACCGGCGGCGCGGTGGTGGCCAGCCAGTACCTTGGCAGCGGCGACCGGCAAAAGGTCGCGCTGACAGGCCGCTTATTGCTGGGTGGTGCCCTGCTCATCGGACTTGTTATCTTAGCAGGTGTTGAGTTGCTGGGTGCCCCGGCCCTGCGGCTGATCTTCGGCAATGTGGAGGCGGACGTCATGCAAAGTGCCCGCGACTACTTCCGCATCGTGGGGTTCAGCTACCCGTTTTTGGCGGTGTACAGCGCTATTACCGCGCTCTACCGCAGCCAGGGCAACAGCATGATCTCGATGGTCTCCAGCCTGGTCGTCAACCTCATCAATGTGGCGGGTAACTTCTGGTTCATCCGCATTATGGGGCTGGGTGCAGGCGGTGCAGCGCTGGCAACGGCGCTCTCCCGCGGGGTGGTGTGTTTGCTGCTCTGCGCGCTGGTGGCCCACAGCGGCATGCTGCACGACCCCGGCACCGTAACGCTGGCGGATTGCCGCAGCCTGACCGGCAAGATGCTGCGTATCGGTGTGCCCACAGGCGTCGAAAGCTCGCTGTTCAGTTTGGGCAAGCTGCTGGTCCAGCAGCTCTACGCCTCGCTGGGCACAGTGGCGCTGGCGGCCAATGCCGCCGCAGGGGCGCTCTCCTGTATTGCAACGCTGCCGGGCGGTGCTATCAGTCTGGCCATGCTGCCCGTCATCGGGCAGGCCATCGGCGCGGGCAAGCCTGACGAAGCCCGCCGCCTGGGCCGCAAGCTGCTGGCCATCGCCTACGTGCTGATGCTGGGCACCAACCTTCTCGTTTACATCTTCCTGCCGCAGCTTTCGGGCCTGTATGGCCTGACCGCCGAGACCACCGCCGTGGTCCACGACCTGCTGCTGTGGCACTGCATTTTTGCCTCGCTGTTCTACCCGGCCGGGTTCTGCATCCCTGCGGCGCTGCGCGCTGCCGGAGATGTGCGCTACCCCATGGTCATCAGCGTGGCGTCGATGCTGGTCTTTCGCGTCGGGCTAAGCTTCGTCTTTGTGCGGGGCTTCGGCCTGGGTGTGGTCAGCATCTGGATGGCAATTTTCGTGGATTGGGGCTTTAGGGCCGTGCTGTTCGGCCTGCGCTTCCACTCCAATATCTGGCAAAAGAAAAAACTACTATAGGGCAACATCACACAATTCCCGCCCTTCGGGCTTAAGCACCGCTCCGGCGGATCTCCGCGCCAAGAGCCGCCGCAAGCGGCGGTTGCGCTCCGAAGCGCCTCGCTGCGGCTCGGTGTGCGGCACGCCATCTGCGTTGCAAAAATGCTCGAGAATACACAAAGTATTCTCTGCGCTTTTTGCTTAGCAGCTGGCGCACCTCGCTCGCCGTATCGGCACTTAGAATTGTGTTCTGCCGCCCGAAAATACTACTGCAAAAGAAATCAAGGGGGACCGTTATGGTTGAACTCAAACGAATCCCGACCGAACAACGCAACGAAGCTACGGCCCATATCGACCGCATGTCCACGTTGGAGATGGTACGGCTGATCAATCAGGAGGATCACAAGGTGGCTGACGCTGTCGGCCGCGAGGCACAGCACATCGCCCGGGCCGTGGACATCATCACCGGCCATATGAAGCAGGGTGGACGGCTCATCTACGTGGGCGCCGGCACCTCCGGCCGGTTGGGTATCCTCGATGCTGTCGAGTGCCCGCCCACCTACTCCACTGAGCCGGAGCTGGTGCAGGGCCTCATCGCAGGCGGCACCCCGGCCATCTTCCGTGCCGTCGAAGGGGCCGAGGATGACCCCGATCTGGGCCGCAAGGATCTGGAAGAGATCCACTACACCAAACAGGATGTGCTGGTGGGCATCGCCGCCAGCGGCCGCACGCCCTATGTCATCGGCGCTATGGAGTACGCCAAGTCCCTGGGCGGCGTGACCATCGGTGTGACCTGCTGCCCCGGCAGCGAGATCGACACTCTGGCCGAGGTGGGCATCGCACCGATGCCCGGCCCCGAGGTCGTGACCGGCTCCACCCGCATGAAGAGCGGCACAGCCCAGAAAATGGTGCTGAACATGCTCTCCACCTGCACGATGATCCGCCTGGGCAAGGTGTACGGCAACCTGATGGTAGACGTCAAGCCCTCCAACGAGAAGCTGATCCGCCGCTGCGTGTCCATCGTCTGCGCGGCCGCCGAGTGCGACGAAGCCGCCGCTACCGCTGCGTTGGAGCAGTGCGGCTATCATCCCAAGATCGCCATCGTCATGCTGCTGTGCGGCTGCACCGCCGAGGAAGCCGAAAAGCGCCTGACGGAAAAAGACGGCTATATCGCCCGGGTGGTGGGCTGATGCCCGCCCTGCGCTGCGGCGCGGACAGGCTGGGAGAGTATAAACATCTGTTTAAAGATGCCCGCGTGGGTCTGGTCACTACGCCCACGGGCCGCACAAGTGATGGCCGCTCCACCATTGCCGCCTTGCAGCAGGCCGCTGACCTGCGTGTCCTGCTTGGCCCCGAACATGGTGTGCGGGGCGACGGCGCGGCAGGGGCGTTCATCCCCCAGTATACCGACGCCGCCACAGGCCTGCCGGTGTTCAGTCTCTATGGCAAAGACTCCAAGCGGCTGACCCCCGCCATGCTGGAAACTTTTGATGTGTTGGTGTATGATATACAGGATGTAGGCAGCCGGTACTACACCTTCCTCTCCACGCTGGCCTACCTCATCGAGGATTGCGCCGGGGCGGGCAAGCGGCTGGTGGTGCTGGACCGCCCCGACCCGCTGGGCGGAGAGATCATCGAGGGTACAACTTTGCGCCCCGGTATGGAGAGCTTTGTGGGCTGCTATCCGCTCCCCACGCGCTACGCCCTGACCATCGGCGAGTTTGCCCAAATGGTCAACGCCGAGCAACACTTTGGCTGCGACCTTACCGTCGTACCCTGCACCGGCTGGCAGCGCGGCCAAAGCGCCCCGGCCTGGAGCACGCCGTGGATCATGCCCAGCCCCAACATCCCCAACTACGAAACGGCTCTGCTCTACGTAGGCACCTGCCTGTTTGAGGGCACCAATGTCTCCGAGGGCCGCGGCACCGCCGCGCCCTTCGCCGTCATCGGTGCGCCCTATATCCATGATGCCGAGGCGCTGGCGGCGGCTTTTAACGCCCGCGGCCTGCCCGGTATCTGCGCTACGCCGTACTATTTTACTCCGACGTTCTCCAAACATCAGGGCCAATTGTGCGGCGGTGTGCACCTGCACGTGCTGGATGCCGACGCCGTGCGCCCGCTTTCGGCAGGCCTGACCCTGCTGGAACTCATCCGGGATACCTGCCCCAATGACTTCGCCCTGCTGCCCCCGCATACCGAGGGCGGCCGCCCCTTTATCAGCCTGCTGACAGGCCATCGGGAACTGGAACGCCCGGACTGGACGGCGGCGGAGCTTATCAAAGCCCAGGCCCCGGACGAAGCTGCCTTTGCCGCCCGCAAAGCGGACTACCACTTGTATTGACGAGGTGCTTTTATGCGTACATTGCAAGAAATGACCCTGCAGGAAAAACTGGGTCAGCGATTGGCTGCGGGCTTTCAGGGGTTAGAGCCGCCGAAAGAATTTTTGCGGCTTATCAAAGAATATAAGGTCGGCAACATCATCCTTTTCCGCCGCAATATCCAGGATGGCCCCCAGCTGAAAAAGCTCTGCGCCACCCTGCGCAAAGTGGTGGAGGAAGAAACCGGCGTGACGCCCTTCATCACCATCGACCAGGAGGGCGGCGTTGTCACCCGCCTGCCGGAGAGTGAGGTCAACATCCCCGGCGCCATGGCGGTAGCCGCCACCGGCAACCCCCGCAACGCCTACGATATGGGCCTGCTGACCGCCCAGGAACTGCGCAGCTACGGCGTGGATTTCAATCTGGCCCCGGTCATGGACATCAACTGCAACCCGGACAACCCGGTCATCGGCGTGCGCAGCTACGGCGATACGCCGGAGCGTGTGGCCGAATACGGCAGCCAGATGGTGCGCGGCCTGCTGGACGGCGGCGTCTACTGCTCGCTCAAGCATTTCCCCGGCCATGGCGATACGGCGGTGGACTCCCACCTTGGCCTGCCCTGCATCGACCGCAGCTTTGACGAGCTGATGCAGCGGGAACTGAAACCGTTTATTGCGGGCATCGAAGCCGGTGCACCCGCCGTGATGACCACCCACATCCTCTTTCCGCAGATCGAGCCGGAGCACATCCCCGCCACCATGTCCCGCCGCATCATGACGGGCCTCCTGCGGGAAAAGCTGGGCTTTGGCGGCATCATCATTTCCGACTGCATGGAGATGGACGCCATCAAAAAGTTCTACGGTACGGTCAACGGCGTGCTGGCTGCCATGAAAGCCGGTGTCGACCTGGTGTTCGTCTCCCAGACACCCGCCCTGGCCGCCGAAGCAATGCAAAATGCCCGCCGTGCCGCCGAAAACGGCGAGCTGGACCTGGCCGAACTGGACGTCAGCGTGCAGCGCATGCTGGAGGCCAAGGCCCAGTGCGCTGCCATGCAGCCCAAAACGCTGGGCGATGAAGACGCCTGCCGCGCACGCGCCGAGGAAGTGCGCGCCGCGTCCATCACCGCCGTACACCTGCCCCAGGGCGGTATGCCTGCCCTGGGCGACAACCCCTTGTTCCTGGGCTGCGCCGACTACCGCAGCACCATTGCCTCCAACGGCGAATCCAGCGGCTTCACTTTTCCCGAAGAAATGCGCCGCCACGCGGACAAAGGCACCGCGTTGGTTACCGACAAAGACCCCGGCGACGCTGAAATTGCCGAGGTCGTATCCCAGGCTGCGGCTCACAGCTGCATCGTGCTGGGCACCTACAACGGTCACATCCTGCAAGGCCAGCTGCGCCTGGCTAAGGCCCTGGCCGCCACCGGCCTGCCGATGATCTTAGTTGCGCTGCGCAACCCCTACGATTTGCGTAACATGCCCAACCATGTGGCCGCGCTGGCCGGGTGGGAGTACACCCGCCCGCTGTTTGACGCCCTGTGGCCGGTGCTGAACGGCACCGCCCGGCCCACGGGCAAACTGCCGCTGTTTACCCTGACAAAGGCGGCGAAATAATGGCACACCTGCAAATTGAGCAGCGGCTCGAAACACTGGGCGGGCAAAGCATCTTCCACGTCGTCCTGCCCGAGGCCGGCGATCTGCACGAAGCCCCAGTCATCTACCTGCTCCACGGGGCAGGGGACAACGGTACCGGCTGGCTGCGCTACACCGCCGCCGAGCGCTACGCCACCGAGAAGGGCTTGGTCCTCATCATTCCCGGCGTAGGCAACAGCTGGTACACGGATATGGCCAGCGGTGTACAGGCGTTTACCTGCGTCACGCAGGAATTGCCCGCCGTCTGCCGCCGTATGTTTGGCCTGACGCAGCAGCGCGAAAAAACGCATGTCATCGGCCTTTCCATGGGTGGCTATGCGGCGCTGAAACTGGCATTGACCAATCCGTATAGTTATACGACATGTACTGCGCTTTCTGCTGCGGTCCGCCCGGAGCAGGTAGTCAAAAGCCCCGATTGGCCCTTGCCGCCTGCCGCCGCCCGTGCGGTGTTCGGCCCCGGCATTGACCACGGCGAACTGCCGCCCCAGGCCGACCTGTGGCAGCTGGCCGCCAGTGCTGACCCTGCCGCCCTGCCTTCCATCCGCATGGTCTGCGGCGAACAGGACGCCCTGCTGCCCGCCAACCGGGAATTCCACACGCTGCTGCAAAGCAAAGGCATCGCCCACACATTTGAAACAGCCCCCGGTGCCCATACCTGGCCGTTCTGGGATGCCCAGCTCAAACGCGTCCTTGACCAGATCTTCCCATAACAAAAGGCTCCCCGCAAGGGGAGCCTGAATAGGTTACGCGCTTTTTTGCCCCCCCTCTGCGAGGGAGCCTTTTAGAGTTACCGATGATCCACCCTGTGCGACATACAAATCTGGTAGCTGCTCTCCAGCGTGCCCTGTATCGCCGCGTAATCCTGGCTGGCCAGCACGGTGAACAGCGCATCCACCACCATCAGCTGCGCCAACCGGCTGCTCATCGCGCCGCTGCGCACATACACTTCTTTCGACGATGTGTACAGCAGCAGCTTGCACCCTGCACTCAGCGGGGACTTGCTGTAATGGGTAATGCCAATGGTATGGCACCCGCTGGCCTGCACGGCCTCCAATGCCTGCAAGATCTCCTGCGTCTTGCCGGTGTTGGAAATAAACACCGCTGTATCGTCCTTTGCCAGCGTAGCACTGTAGCTTAGCTGCACATGGCTGTTAAAGTTGAAAATGGCGTTTTTGCCAATGCGCAGCAGCTTGTCGCACAGGTCCGAGGCCACCAGCCCGGAGGCCCCCATGCCAAACAGCTTGATGGATTTGGATTGCAGCAGCCAATCTGAGGCCGTCTGGTAGGCGGCGGGGTCCATCAGCTTGGAGGTCCGCTGCAGCGCCTGCAAACTGGCCGCCGTCACGTTCTGCAAAATTTCCTGGGCGCTTTTGCCCTCTCGCAGGTCAGAAAAATGTACGGTCGGGTCCACTTCCACCTGGGGCTCAGCGCTGTATTGCAGGTAGAGCTGCTGGCGCATGTCCTTCAACCCGGTGTAGCCGATCTCCTTGCACAGCCGCACCCAGGCCGCCGAGCTTACGCCGGATTGCCGCGCCAACTCGGCAATGGGGATGCTGTACAGCTCCCGCGTGTGGGCCAGCAGATAATCGGCCGCTTTCTGGCAGGTGGGGCTCAGTGCGCTGTAGCTGCTGCGCACCCGTACTTCTACATTAGTCATGCAGGTTCTCTCCTTCTTATGCCTTTACAGGCTCAGCTTGCCCATCACAACAGGGTGGGCCGCGCCGGTGGCGCTGGGGGCGTTGTTGCAGCGGCCGTGCAGCATCTCGTTGGCCAAAATCGCAAAGGCAACGGCCTCCTTGGCGTCGCTGTCCAGGCCCAGGGCCTCGTTGGTCACCACTTCGCAGCCGGGCAGGCCCGCCTGCAGCAGTTCCATCAATACAGGGTTGTGGCTTCCGCCGCCGCCCACGATCAACCGCTCCGGCTTCTGCGGGCAGTGGTGCTCCACCGCCAGGCAGATGCTCTCGGCGGTAAAGGCCGTGGCCGTGGCGATCTTATCGTACCCGGTCAGCCCCAGCTCCTCGCCCTTGCGCCACAACGCATCCACAAAGGCGGCGCTGTAATGCTCACGGCCGGTAGTCTTGGGCGGGGCCAGCCGCAGGTAATCGTCGCTGTCCACTAAATACCGCAGCAGTTCGGCACTTACCTGCCCCTGCCGTGCCAGCTTGCCGCCGTCGTCGTAGCGCAGCGCGCCGTTCGTTACCCGCGCGGCCAGTGCATCGATGACCATGTTGCCCGGGCCGGTGTCAAAAGCCAGCGTGTCCGCCAGCGCACCGCCCGCAGGCAGCACGGTAATGTTGCCAATGCCGCCAATGTTTTGCAGCGCCACGGTGCGGTGCTCCTCGCGGTATAAAAGGTACTCGGTGTAGGGGACAAGGGGCGCACCCAGCCCGCCGGCGGCCATGTCCCGCACGCGGAAGTCACTCACCACCGGGCAGCCCAGCCGTTCGGCGATCAGGCTTGGCTCGCCAATTTGCAGCGTGGCCCGCACCTTGCGGCCCAGGTAGTCTGCGCCCGCAGGCTCGTGCCAGATGGTCTGCCCATGGCTGCCCACAAAGTCCACGTCGCCGGGCTGGATACCCGCCGCGCGGCAGGCTTCCAGGCAGGCATCGGCGGACAGGCCGCCCAGGTAAAAGTTCAGCAGGCAGATCTCCCGGCTGTCCAGCGGCGCACCGCCCGCCACCTGCAAAATTTTCTGCCGCGCCTCATCGCTGAACGGCAGCGTGATGAACCCCAGCTGCCGCACCTTGGTATCGGTGCCGCAGCCCCGCAGCTCCACCACGGCGGCATCAATGCCGTCGGCGCTGGTGCCGCTCATCAGCCCAATGGCGATGCAGGCATCCTTTTGTAAAAAAGAAAGTTCCATCGTAGGACCTCCTGAAATAATAAAACATCTGTTTAAAATAAAGTTTCAACCTGATTCTATTATGTTCGTTTTAGGGCACTTTGTCAAGAGAAAATTTGCGTATAAACGTAATAACTGAACAATAAAGGAGCAAATGTATGCAAACACAGTATTACGCCGGGTGGGACGGCGGCGGCACCAAGACCCTTTGCCGCGTTTTGTATCAGGATGGCACCGCGCCGCAGCCCTTTACCGCCGGTGCGCTCAACCCCAATGGCACCGTGGCGGGTCAGTGCGAGGCCACCGTGGCCGACCTGCTGCGCAATATGGCCGCGCTGCCGGGCGGGCTGGACGCCTGCCGCATGCTGTGCATCGGCGCGGCGGGCATCAGCAACCCGGCCACCCGGGTCCATCTGCAAAATGCCCTGCAGGCAGGCGGCTACCACGGCCCGGTCACCTTCACCGGCGACCAGCAGACCGCCCTGTACGGGGCCCTCGGCGGGCCGGGCGGCATCGTGCTCATCGCGGGCACCGGCTCCATCTGCTACGGCCAAAGCACCGATGGCCGCGAAGCCCGCAGCGGCGGCTGGGGCAGCCTGATGGACGACGAAGGCGGCGGCTTCGCCCTGGGCCGGGACGCCCTGGCGGCGGTCGTCCGTGCCGAGGATGGCCGCATTGCCCCCACCGTGCTGCACGATGCAGTGTTCAAGGCGCTGCAGGTCGGCGCTGTCCGGGAACTGATCGGCAAGATCTACGCGCCGGGTTTCGGCAAGCGGGAGGTGGCCGCACTGGCCCCGCTGGTGGGGGCCGCCGCCGAACAGGGCGACGCCGCCGCCCTGCAAATTGTGGAAAAGGCAGGCCGCGAGCTGGCCCTGCTGGTGCGCCCGGTGGCCGAAAAACTGGGGCTGCAATCGGCGCGTATCGCTTTTGCGGGCAGCGTGCTGCAAAAGTGCGCCCCGGTGCGCAGCGCCGCCCAAGCGCAGCTGCAAACCCTGCTGCCGCAGCTCACCCTGGCCGAGCCGCAGGGCGACGCCGCTGCCGGTGCCGTGCTGCTGGCACGTTGCAAGGCAGAAGAATAAAAGTGTATAGACCCGGCTGAGAGGAGTGTATTAGGCACTCCTCTATTTTTTTGTCCAAGTTTTGCGCTATGTTTGGCTATGTAACAGGCCTGACTTGCGCAATTTGTTTGCGCAAATGGATTACACAAAACGCCAAAAAACGACAAAAAATGCGGAAGAAAGCCGTGAAAAAGAAAAAATACGCAAAGAATGACGCAAAAATGTGTTGAGCAAATTTACCAAATTCCACATTGTAGACTTTTACACAATGACGAAAAATAAGGTGCAACGTCCATAAATCACCCATAGATATTGAAATTTGAAGCAAAAAGTGTTATAACATTAACAGAAAACCATATAAGTGCAGCGAATAAAAGTGAGCGGCGCAGGAAACCCCAAAAAAATTGCTCAAAAACGCAACAGTTGCGCACGATATCCCCAGGGGATATTATTTCACAGGTAGACCTGTGAAATAATGCGTATTGTCAGCAGGCGATGTATCCGGCCGCCGCGGCACGCAAGATCCAACCAACATTACAGACATAGAGCCACCGAAAGGAACAGAAAGGAAGTGAGCAGATGTCTAAGCACAGCACCACCCCCCCCCCCCGCACCCTGAGCCGCCGCCTGGCGGCCCTCCTGGCCGCCCTGGCCCTGCTCGCCGCCATGGCCCTGCCCGTTTATGCCGAGGCCCTTGATGGCACCACCGGCACTGCCCAGGCTGAAAGTAATGGCACCACCGGCACTGCTCAGGCTGAAATAGGGGACACCATCTCCGACGGCACCGTAACCACCGAGAACGACTCCACCACCCCGGAAGGAAAAGAGGCGGCCGAGGACAGCACGGCAAATGCCGATGGAAACAACGCATCTGAAAACAAAGATACGAAAGATAACGCCTCGTCAAGCACCACCGGCGATTCCACCACCCCGGCAGGCGACGCCGTGCCATCCACTGACACCACGCAACCCTCGTCCACCGATAACACCGCTCCCACGGTTGCGGGCGAGAATAAGAATAATACGAACGACACGACCTCGAAAGATTCTTCTGACAATTCTGAATCCCCGGAAGATGTCCAACTGCAGGATGATGGGGAAGCCGGGGACATTTCTCTTGCGACGGAGTCCGGCAAAGAAACGTTTACCATCTATTTTGCAGCACCTAGCTCCTGGGGCAACGGAGACTATCAGGTGTATTTTAACGCGCAAAAGGTCCAGTACGGAGAGGGCGATGCAAATTATGTGAACCGCCTGATGGAGAAAATTGAAACCTTAAATTATCCAGATAGAAATGTATACAAGGTCGATTTGACAAATAGTACAGATTGTCCGTATGATCATTATAATAAGCTGGAATTCTGCAAAAAAGAAACCAACAAAAACGATGTTTGGATACAGGCTTTTGTAGACAAATGGACAGAGAAAAGCGAATTTGCCAACAGCCTCTATGACTATGACGGCAGCAACTGGAAATTGGTGCCAAACTATCAAACATTTGACCGTAACAACCATAAATCGTTTGCCGGCAAGACAATGTTCTTCCAAAACCAGAGCAACGCTACCCTTGCAAAGGTACAAGCAGTATTTTACGAAAAAATAGACGGCAGTTTGCAAACAGTCAAAACCATCGATTTGGAAGCCATCGAGGCAGGTAAGCATGCTTCGTTCACAATCCCTGACGAGAATTGCTCTTACATCCGTTTCCTTGTAAGCGGAGAGGAAACACCCCGGTACAGCTTCTACGGCCAGCAGGATGGGGGAGAAACGGACAAGTTCTTTACTTATGATAGTGCAAAAGCTTTCTGCTATGTTTATCAAACAAACGATAGCGGCAGCTGGACAACTCTGCAGGGGGAAAATAGGGTCTATTTTGATGCGACATTCTCTAAAATGAAAACGAATAGTCCCAATGACGCGGGTGGAAACTATTCGATCCCTGCGGCAGGCAAAACGGACGTTTATTACCGGGCAAAAGGTGCAGGCGTAAATTTTGTAAGTGGGTCAATGACCCAAGATAGTCCTAATTCTAATCTCTACTATGTAGAGCTCAATGCTGCGTACACAGAAATTGCATTTTCGCAGGGTGACCTTACCAATGATACGATAAGCGCAAATAATGGCCAAAGTACTGCGTGGGAGATCATTCCACAAACGTATGAAAACCCGTGCTTCTATGCAGATACCTATGATGATTCTGTATATGGTAAAGGACCACGCAGCGGCTATTGGGATAAGAAAGGCGAAATTCGTGATGCAGAAAAGGGAAAGGGAAAGACTAACGATCCGGTTGTGAATGTCCCGTCCGCAGCCTTCACCCCTGAGCATGACACCAAATACATAAACACCACCCTGTATGATTACTATACCGACTGGGAACTAAACGGCAACAACCGCGATAAGTATAATGGGGATAACGGTGCAAGCCAGCGAAATTGGGTCACATTCCGCCAATTTGACCAAGCGCTGAGTGATTACTACCAAAGCGATAAAAAGCAAACCGTTCTGTATCCCATCTATACAGGTCATTTCCAGCCGAATGAAATGGAAGGAGACAAACACTTTAGCGAGGTTGCCTCTGCGTTAAACCTTTATGGATGGGACAAGTATAAAACCTTTATGGCTGTTAATAACTCTTATATAGATATTAACGGCAACAAAAATCTGGCAAATCCTAATAACAAAGATGATAAAAATAACTACGTTTTCACTTTCCAAGGGTTGGTATCTGATACGCTAAACAAAGATGGCAATCCAACATTGTATAATACAGACCTTGCAGAACCGCATTTCAACAAAGCTTTCTTGGAAGGTGCTAACTCCAAAAAAGCTGTACTTGGCAAGGTGTATGAGAATGTGGACTTCCCGTTTACTAAAAAAGATGTCTTTGGTAATAATATCAACTATTGGCACTACGAGTCCAATGATAAGTCCTTGTTCCTGAAGCAAAAAAAAGAAACGAAGGATCAGTATTTCCTGCAGCAGCCAGCAGAGACAGTTGTAGAAGACAAGCATGTCAGCAACAATGCGCAGAATCTCAACAGTTCTAGCGACCATTCGGGTACGTATGGATTTTTCCCGTTCAACGAAGACTCAACAGATAAGTGTGCAAATACCTACAACTATGGTTTTGGTGCAAAGCTGCAGTTCGATTTTACACTGACAGATAATGGAAAAGTTCTTGGCAATGATGGCAAAGAGGTTCCAATCCAGTTCTTTTTCTCTGGCGATGATGACGTCTGGGTCTATATTGACAACGAACTGGCGCTGGACGTCGGCGGTGCCCACGGTGAGGCCTCCGGCTTGTTGGAGTTCGGAACCAATGAAGAGGGTAACCTGGTTTACACACCTTATGTCAGTAAGGTAAAAACAGGAAATGAAAAGCAATCGTATGAACCATGTGACGCTACCAATGTCAAACAGATTACCTACCTTAGTGAGCAGATAAAATTCAATTATAAAGGCGACCAAAAAGAAATTTCCGCTGGCAAACACACATTAAAGTTCTTCTACATGGAGCGCGGTATGTGGGAATCCAACATGGCAATCGCCTTCAACTTCCCGGATCATAACGAGTTGCAGGTGGAAAAGAAAGTCAACGTTAACGGTGTCAACGAACTTTTCAAAAATTACTTCACGAACCAGAAGCTCTTCAACTTCACCATCCAGAACCAGGCTACCCATTACGGTCCCAAGTCGGTAGATGAAGGTTCTTTTAAGCAGGAAAAGCCCATTAAACTGTCCGACATAGGTTACACCTTGGACAAACCGAATGACAGTAACAACTGCTTCGAGCTTGCTGATGACCCGGATACAAAGAATACCGACAACAATACCGGCCAGAAAGTAATACACTGGTACGCAAAGTACAATGATACTTACAGCGACTATCGTGATGCCCGCATGGGTGTCATCACGTTGAAGAGTCCCGTTAACATCAATAATATGGACTACCTGTCCTTCTACATCTACGCCAAGGGCGAAGAGGGCGAGGGAGTGCTTTCGCTCAGCAACATGTATCTGCAGTTGGTGGACAACAGCGGAAAGGTGCTTGGCTGTATGGACAAGGAAAGTCTGAGCGGCACAACGTACAATCAGGTCGACCTGAAAAACAACGAGTGGATCAATATCAAACTGGACCTGAGCAGGCTCAAAGTGCATGGTGACTTTAATAAAACCGAAGTTGCAGCGATCCGCATCGGCGATAACTACCAGCGGCACATCTACTTTAAGGACTTCACGTTCACGGCAAACCCGACGGTCCAAAAGATCACCGGCTTTACCACCGAGCAAGATAAAATCCCGGATTACGGTTCGGCAAAAACTGGCAAACTGAAACCGGCAGAAAATGCCCAGTTCAGCTCCAGCATCGACAGAGAAACGCGTGCGGTTGACGAGAACGGCCAGTTCACGCTGCAGGATAAGGAAGTCGTTACGTTCAGTGACCAGTTCCGCCGGGGCAGTTACCTGTCCGTGACCGAGGAGGCCGACGCGGCCTTGTTTGACACGACCTGGACAATTTATGAAAACGGTGTGCCGGTTGAAACCATGAATTCTGGCGAGACCGTACAAAATGCAAACCCGGCGGCTCCCAGTGTTGTCGAACAGTCCGGCTGCACCCCGGATGACGGCCGAACGGAAAATGTGGTCAACCAGGAAGAACAAACCAATAACGAGTACAATGTCGCCGCAAAACCTGCTGGTGACAAAACAATCGTTTTCCGCTCCTACACCAACCCGGATGCAGGTGATGCCGCAGAGCTGACCAAGCTGAAGCTGCAGTTCGTCAACAAGGTCAAAACCGGCAGCCTTACGATCCAAAAGAAAGCTGCTGCGGGTGAACAAGAACTAATCGGTAAAGGTGAATACACCTTTACGGTTACGTTTACGCACGTTGGCGGCCTGGCCCTGGAATCGCAGCCGATTGAGGAACCGGTTACGATTCAGGGCATCAACAGTTACACAATTTCCGGTATCCCGGTCGGCACGCGATTCCATATCGAGGAAACCAGCACAAACAACAATGCCAACGTAAGCAGCGTAACAGTTTCCGGCGGTGGCGATGACCGCAAGGTAGTCAACGGTAAAGAGGCCATCGGCTCAATCGTAGAGGACAAGCAAGGTGACTCCAGCACGGTCGCGGTAGCAACATTTACCAACACCATGCGCACGTTGATCGATATCGACCTCACCAAAAAGTGGGTCGATGCAGATAACAAACCGCTAGAAGGCGAAAACCTGCCGAATACCATATATGTGCAGCTGCAGCGTAAAACCGAAACCCAATCTGATTCGGAATGGAAACCTGTGGAGGGCACAGACCAGAACTATGTTGAAGTCAAACGCGACAATGGTGGTTGGGCTCATAAGTTTACCAATCTGGACGCCAACGACTACACGTCAACAGCTAACCCAAGGCCTGTATACCAGTACCGCGTAGTGGAAGGTACGTTGTCCGCAGCTGGCGAGTTTGAAGCTAAGGATACACTCCTGCTATCTGATGGGCATACATATACCTGCGAAGATGGCGTAATGAAGTCTACAACAACGGCCGACGGCAAGACCAGCAACACCATCACGCTGACCAACAAGCGTTTGAACCCGAAGTTTACGCTGGACATCACCAAAGCGGATGCGGAAAAGACCAGCAACTATTTGGAGGGTGTTGAGTTTAAGCTGGAAAAGCTGGACGAGAACGGTACGGATGTCGATACTAATTTCAAGGCGCAAATCGGCGTTACCAATGCTACCGGTAAGCCGATGCTTAAGGACGCGGATGGAAATCCCACCAACAATTCGGCATTTACGGGCTTGGAGGCTGGTAAATACCGCTTGACCGAGACGAAGGCGGCGGAAAACTACAACTTGCTGTCGGCGCCGATTGAGGTTGAGTTTACCAAAACCGGCCAGTGTTGGTTGAATAGCTCCGAAATCAAGGTTTGGACAGAAGAAAACCACACGGATTTCATCAAAAACGGGAATGACAGATACACGCTGAAGTTGACCGTTTTGAATCGGAAGACACCTGCGCTGCCGCATACGGGTGCGGATGCGCCTAGCTTGTGGCTGCTGATCGGGCTGCCGCTGGCAGTGGCGGGGTTGTTGATACTGGTATTCCGTTACAACAAGAAAGGGGGACGGACACGTTAATTGTTCCCCAATGCAAACCATAAACACAAACCATAAACAAATGAAGAGAGGTAAAGTCATGAAAAAGAAAAGCAGATTCTTGACAGGCCTGTTAAGCGCCGTCATGGCCCTCAGCCTGTTCGCCCTGCCTGCTGCGGCGGTAGGGGAGCCGGGTAGTGAAGTGACTGTCAATAAGACTACCAGCGTAATTGATGAAAAGAAGAGCGGTTCTATTACAATTTATAAGTATCTGCACAGTGAAGAAATTAGTAGTGCGGATGGTACGGGCGAAGTTCAGACTCCGCCAGCTAATACGAAGCCGTTGCAAGGCGCAGGGTTTACTATTTACCAGGTAATGAGCAAGCGTGACTTGATTGCTTATTACAATGGTGACGGCAAAACTAATGCACCGAAAGTTGACGACTATTTTAAGAAAAATGGCGATGGTAGCGTCGTAGGTTACGAAGCAAAAGATTTGGCTGAAGGTATCGCAGAAAAGGTTAAAGATACGGGAAAAACGAATGCAGACGGTAAAGTCCAGTTTACGGGCCTTGAATTAGGCTTGTACCTTGTGATCGAAACCTACAAGCCGGATGCTGTTGTAGAAGCAGTTAAGCCTTTTTTGGTTTCTGTTCCTATGACCCGTGTAAAAACGAGTGGCAATAAAAGCGGCGAATTGACCGAGTGGCTGTACGATGTTATTGTATATCCGAAAAACAGCACACAGATTGCGGGCATTACGCTTGTAAAGTACGGTGCGACCGGCGCAGACAAAGATGGTGCTAAAAAGGCGAACAATGTGCTGGAAGGCGTTCAGTTTAGACTTGATCACTATAATGACACATCTGATAAAACTGATAAATGGGAAACCATTACAACGACAGGTACCAATGAAGAGGGCAAAATCACGGCTAGTGATTTGAAACCCGGTAAATACCGCTTTGTCGAGTTGGGTTATGCTAGCGGTAAGGAAAATAGCTACATTATCAACAAAGATGCTGTATATGAGTTTACCATCGATAAAAAAGGTGAGATTCAGTATACAACTAAACCCAGTGAAAGCGATAATTGGGATTTTGTTATTGATACTGCCAACAAGACGATTGAAGTCTACAACTACAAGCCGGATATGGACAAGAATGTCCAGGACCGCGGAACTAACGATTGGGTTCAGGCAAGTGATTACAATGTAGGCGATGAAGTTCCATATCAGATTACTGTAACGGTGCCCAAGAACATTGCTGATTTGAGAACCTTTAAGGTTACGGATGCTCCGAACCATCTGGCGTATGTTGCAAATTCTATGACTGTCACGGCTGGTGGCAAGACGCTGGATGAGGACACTCATTACACACTTGATACGACTGATCCGGAAAACGGCTTTACTGTCGCATTTGTCCCGTCTGAAATTGCAAACTACGCTGGTCAGCAGATTGTGATTAGCTACAAGTCGAAGCTGTTGGAAAATGCCGCTATTGATGTAAACGGCAACCACAACACTGCAAAACTGATTTACTCCAATAAGACTGGCAAGACTAGCGACCCGAGCGATGATACTACGAACGAAATCGAAGATAGCGCAATTGTCTATACTTTTAAGATTAAAGTTGTAAAGACAGATGAGAAGAAGAAAGCACTTGCAGGCGTAGAGTTTGATCTTTATCGTGAGGTTGCTAAAACGGCAGCAAATGTGCTGACCGATGACAAAGCAAAAGCGCTGGGACTTGAGGTTTCTCCCGATAAGGCATGGGTCAAGGTAAACACGAGTAAGTTGGTAACAGATACTAATGGTGAAATCATCAAGACTAGTGGCGAATTGAAGAACGAGGGTCTTGCCCAAGGTCGTTATGCACTGGTTGAAACGAAGACGGCGGAGCATTACAACCTGCTGAAAGGTCCCATCTATGTTGAGCTGAAGGTCGTTTATACCAAAACTGTCACGGTTGCAGACGTGGTTGTAAATGGCAAGACCACGAAGCATACGGTAGAAGTTATCAAAAAGGATGGCTTTAAAGATGACAAGGATGCCACTATTACTGGTACCACGGAGATTAACGTCATCAACCGCAAGGGCTTTGACCTGCCCACCACCGGTGGTTTCGGCACTCTGCTGTTCAGCGCAATCGGTGCTCTGCTGGTCGTCGGTGGTGTCGGCGTGCTGATGAGCACCAAAAAGAAGAAGGGCAATGGCTGATTGACACCCCTCTTTTAGCAAACAAAACAAATCAAACCATACACCAAAAAGGGAAGGGCCGGTTCAGGCTCTTCCCCTATGGTGGGTTTTGAAAGGATTTTTGCCATGGATACCTCCACCAGACTGAAATTGGGCTTTGCTGCGCTGATGATCCTGTCGGGCATCGGCGTGGCCTCCTACCCGGTTATCAGCAATATGGTGGCCCAGCGCCACGCCAGTACGGCTATCCAAAATTACGACGAGACCGTGCATAGCATGGACACCGAAAAGCTGGATGCCGCCAAGGAAGCCGCCCGCCGCTACAACCAGCAGCTGGGCAACGCGCTGGACCGCGATGCCGCCGGCGAAGCCGAGGACACCGGCACCAGCTATGTGGACCTGATCGACGTGGGGGAAAGCCTTGGCTACATCACTATCCCGAAAATCGACGTAAACCTGCCCATTTACGAGGGCACCAGCGACGATGTGCTGCTGAAAGGCGTCGGCCATCTGGAAGGCTCCAGCTACCCGCTGGGCGGAGAAAGCACCCACAGCGTGCTGACCGGGCATCGCGGCCTGGCCGAGGCTGTGCTGTTTACCGACCTGGACAAATTACAAGAGGGCGACAAATTTTATCTGCACATCATGGACGAGGTGCTGGCCTACCAGGTCGACCAGGTCAAGGTCGTTCTGCCCGAGGAGACCGATGACCTTACGATCGTGCAGGGCCAGGACTACTGCACCCTGGTGACCTGCACGCCCTACGCCATAAATACCCACCGCATGCTTGTGCGCGGCACCCGCGTGCCATATAATGGAGAGGAAGAAACCGGCGATACCCCGCAGGTCGTGCAATATCAGGCCCTGCACACCGGCACGGTGGTCAAGCGCATCGTGGATGCCTGGCCGTGGATCTCGGTGACCGGCAGCGTGATTATTGGCGGCGAAGCACTGCTGCTGCTTCTGCTGCTGCATCGCTGCAAAAAACGGGAGGAGGACGACTAAATGCGGCGTCTGCTTGTAAAAATCGGCGCGTGGCTGGCCATTCTGCTGGGCCTTGCCATGATGCTGCAGCCCACCGCCGCTGATTGGCTGACCCGCCAGCGCAACAGCAAAACGGCACAGCAGTTTGCCGCCCGCACTTCCGCCGAAGCCCCCCTGCAGACCGATGCTGCCGCGGAACCTGAACGCGCTTACCCTGAGCTGTACGCCGCCATGCAGGCCTATAACGAGGCGATTTTTGCCGACGGCCAAAGCGGCCTGACCGACGCCTTCGCCTATGAGAACCCGCCGCTGGATCTGACCGATTACGGCTATGACGAGGAGGTCCTCGCCATGCTGTGGATCCCGCGGCTGGATCTGGAACTGCCCGTTTACCTGGGCGCCAGCCGGGAGAATATGGCCAAGGGCGCGGCGCTGCTGGGGCAGACCTCGATGCCGCTGGGCGGCGAAAACACCAACACCGTGCTGGCCGCCCACCGCGGCTATTATGGCGCGGAAATGCTGCGCAACGTGCAGCAGATCCAAGTAGGGGACAAGATCCAGCTGACCACCCCGTGGGACACTTTGATTTACCGCGTGGCAGAGCTGAAAATTATCGACCCTGCGGATATTTCCTCGGTACTCATCCAGCCGGGGCGGGATCTGCTGACGCTTTCCACCTGCCACCCCTACACCCAGAATTACCAGCGCTACCTTGTGATAGCCGAACGCGACCCCGATGCCGCCGTGACCGATAAGGACACCGACCTGCAGGAAAGCGAGGCCACCTGGGATGCCTCGCCCCGGCAGGTGACGATGGAAACAGACGGCACAACGTCTATCGCTGAGGTGGAACCCCAAAGCATCACCCCGCTGCCGCAGGAGGGCAGCACGGAATCCGAAGGCAGCGCGGTCTCCAACCTGATGATCTGGCTGGAAAACAACGCCCTTTGGGCCGGGTTCGTCTTTATTGCCGCCTGTGTCGGCGTGCTGGCGATCTGGCAAAAACACCGGGAGGAATGACCATGCAATACAACCAAAAGGCCGTTGACGTAGCGGCGGAAGTTTCCAAAGCCGTGTTTGGCAAGCCGCAGACCATCCGCACCATCTGGATGGCCATGCTGGCGGGCGGCCACGTGCTGATCGAGGACATCCCCGGTGTGGGCAAAACGACGCTGGCGCTGGCCTTTGCCCGCGCGCTGGAGCTGAACGAGAGCCGCGTGCAGTTTACCCCGGACGTGCTGCCCTCGGACATTGTGGGCTTTACCGTGTTCCAGAAGGAGACCGGGCGGCTGGTATACCACCCCGGCAGCGTAATGTGCAACCTGTTTTTGGGTGATGAGATCAACCGTACATCGAGCCGTACCCAATCGGCGCTGTTGGAGGTCATGGAGGAAGGCAACGTGACGGTGGACGGCGTGACCCACCCCGTGCCCGCGCCCTTTACCGTTATCGCCACCGAAAACCCCGTGGGTGCCGCCGGTACCCAGATGCTGCCGCAGTCCCAGCTGGACCGTTTTACCGTGTGCGTTGTCATGGGCTACCCGGACACCGAGGCCGAAATGCAGATGCTGGCGGGCCGCGGCCAGCGCACCCTGCTGGAACAGGTGCACCCCGTGGCCAACCAGGCCGACCTGCTGGCTATGCAAAAAGAGGTAGCCGGGGTGTTTATCCATGAGCTGATGTATCGCTATATCGTCGATCTTGCCCAGGCCAGCCGTAAGGACCCGCGTCTGGCGCTGGGGCTCAGCCCCCGTGCGTCGCTGGCGCTGGCCGGCATGGCGCGGGCAGCGGCATATTTGGCGGGGCGGGATTTTGTGGCCCCGCAGGATGTGACCGCAGTGTTTGCCGATGTGGCCCGCCACCGCCTGATGCTGACCGACCAGGCCAAGGCGGGCGGCGAGACGGTGGATGTGGTCATCGACGATCTGCTGCGCACCGTGCCGCGTCCCCGCCCGGAAAAGGCCGACCGCCATGGCAGGTAAACTGTGCTGGGCGCTGGGCCTGGTGTTGCTGTTTGCCGCTGCGGTGCTGACGCAGGCCCCGTTGGCCGTAGGGCTGCTGGGATTTTTCCTGCTGCTGACCCTGCTGCTGGTGCTGGAAGTGCGGTACTTGCGCGGCAAGGTGGAGGCCGAACTGATCGTGCCCGACCAGCCTGCCGTGCAGGGCCGGCCCTTTGTGCTGACCGTGCGGCTGACCAACCATAGCCCGCTGCCCATCCCCCAATTGCTGACACTGGTGCAGGCCACCGATGAATGGGGTGGCAATACCATAACTTTACGCTGCAGCGGCATGTTGGGCAGCAAGGCCCGCGCTGAGCAGCGGTTGACGCTGCAGGCCAACAAAAGCGGCGTGTGGCAATTACGGCTGCAAAGCGTGACGCTGTGGGACCATCTGGGACTGTTCAAAGCCCAATGCGGCCTGCCGCAGACCGCACAAAGCCTGTGCGTGCTGCCCCAAAGTGCCCGCCTGGGCAGCGACACTCAGCCCGACCCTGACGCCGACGGCATGCAGGAGAGCGACCGCAGTGTGCTGGGCGGCAACTACGGTGTGCGAGAGTACCGCGAAGGGGACTCGCTGAAACAAATCCACTGGAAGTTGAGTGCCAAGCTGAACCGGCTGTTGATCCGTGAACCGCTGGCCGCCGGTACGATGGCGGGGCAGGGGAGCGGTGACGGCCCCGGCGAGGGTGAGGGTGACATGTGGGGGGATTTCCCCGCCGAAGCCGCCCTGCACCGGGAAGCACCGCCCACCAAGAAAAAAGCAGTGGCGCTTTCCAAACGCGGCGGTACCGATGCCGACAGCGGCCTGGTGTTTCTGGACCGTGTGCTCATCAGCCCCGCCGTACCCGCGCGGGATACCCTGTGGCTGGTGGTGGATCTCTGCCTACTGCTGGCGCTGGCCTTTGGGCTGGTGTCCGCCGCCGTGACGGCCTTTGCCGTGCACCCGCCCGTTTGGGTGTGGCTGGCGCTGGCCACGTGGTGTGCCGGGTGGTGCCTGTTTGGACGGCTGCCCCGGCGTGTGCAGCGGCTGGGCCTGCTGGCTGGTAGCCTTGTCTATTTGGTGGGGCTGTTTTTGTGCCAGCGCAGCTTTTTGGCCGGGGCACGCCAGTTTGGTGCTGCCGTAGCCGCAAGCTTAAATGAACGTTTTAACGCAAATCTGGCCGCCACAGCGGGCGGCACACCGGCCCAGCTGGGGTTGTTTCTGGCGCTGGCCGCCCTGCCTTTGGCGGGCCTGCTGGCGCTGGCCGCGCTGCGCCGGGCCGACATTTTGCTGTTGAATCTGCTGCTGCTGCCGGCGGCGGTGTTCCTGCTGCTGGCGGGCAGCAACGTCTCCACGCCCTGCTGGCTGCTGCTGGCCGTGGGCTGGCTGGGGGCGCTGGCTGGCTCCCGCGCCGTGCGCCGCCGTGCCCTGTGGGGGGCGGCGGAGTCAGAAACCTGCCGCCGCAATCAGGCACAGCACAGGGCCATCCAAAAAGGCTCGGCGGCGGCCACTGTGCTGGTATGCGCTGCGCTGTTGGTGCCCGCCTTTGTGCTGCGGCCTGTGGTAGGTTTGCCCTTGCAGGCATTGCAGCCCGCGGCCCAGGTGGTAGAATCGGCGGCCATAAGCGCCGCTGTGACCTGGCTGCCCCGCGTCAGCGGCGGGCGGCTGAACCTGCATGTAGAAGCTGCCGCCGGCGGTGTGGCCGATGGTGCCTTAGCCCAGGGCGGTGGCTTGCAGCTGCGCGGGGTCGAGGATCTGGCCCTGATCGCCAGTGACCAGCCTGAGGAAACCGTCTACCTGCGGGGATTTATCGGTGGCAGCTACGACGGTACCGCCTGGCAGGCCCCCGATGCAAACGCCTTTGACAGCGCCGCCATGAACTGGAAGACCGAGGACGACGCCCGCCTGACGATTGCCAGCCTGCCGTTTTTGCGTGCCGCCTACGATGGCGCCGCCGAGCCGCAATCCCTTACGGTGGAGCGGCTGAACGCGGGGGACGCCTACACCTACGCCCCCTACAACGCCTACTGGAATGACTACTACACCCTAAACGGCGACGGCGCGGCGGACGGCCAGACCGCACAGGACGATGTGTTTTTGTATTATCCGCGCAGCATCGCCAAAGAACTGTTGGCCACCCGCGCCGAGGGTGACCCCAGCGTGCTGGACCGCATGGAGAGCTCCTACGCGGCCTACGCCAACAGCCACTACACCGCCGTGCCCGATGGCTACGACGACTTGCAGGCCCAGTGCGAAACGGCCGCCAAAGAGCAAAAGCTGACCGACGCGGATGACATCACAGCCTACATCCGCACCTGGCTGAACACCAACTGCCGGTATGACACCAACGCCTCCCAGACACCGGACGGCACCGACCCGATCCACTACTTTTTGTACGAGTCCAAGTCCGGCTACAGCGTGCAGTTTGCCTCGGCGGCCACGCTGATGTTCCGCATGTTCGGCCTGCCCGCCCGCTATGTGGTAGGGTATGCTGCGCCGCAAAGCTTGTTCACTCAGCAGGCGGACGGCAGCTGGCACGCCGTTTTGCAGGACGATAATGCCCATGCCTGGGCAGAGGTCTACATCGACGGCCAGGGCTGGACCCCCATGGAGATGACCCCCGGTGTGCTGGTAACAGCTGAAAAGGCCGACTACAAGAGCAGCCTGCCGGAGACCACCCCTGCCGAGAGCAGGGCAGCAGCCACCACTGACAGCGCCGATACCCGGCAGGACTTGCAGCTTTCCACCGCCCCGCGCCGTGCCCTGTGGCTGCTGGCTGTGCCGGTGGTGATGCTGGCTGCAGCTACAGCTGCTTTTATCCTGCACCGCCGCCGTGTGCTGGGGCTGGATACCCGCCGCCCCTGTGCAGAGCGGGTGCTGGCGATCTTTGCTGCAATCTACGCGCAGCTGGTGCGCCGCGGCCTGCCTGCGGGTACGTCCTCGGACGAGCAGGCGTTCCCCCAGTTTTTGCTGAAAGAGGTACATGAGCTTTCGGGCAGGGAAATCGAGGCGATGGTATCGCTTGCGCAGCGTGCCGCCTTTGCCGCCGATACCCTGACCGAAGAAGACGTAGCCGCTATGCGCGGCTGGTACAACCGCATCAAAAACAACAAAAAGACATAATTCCACATAAAAATTGCGAAAAAATTGCGAAATTTTTCCCCAAAACACTCCAAAACCGTTGAAACCTACGCACTGCGTATGGTATACTAACCTAAACACCATTGAACAAGGAGTCGATTCTGAGATGCCGCGTCGCAAAAAATCGGATGAAGGCATTATGGATATCACCCGCATGGCAGAGGATCTGGGCGTATCAAAAACGACGGTATCCCGTGCTTTGTCCGGCAATGGCCGTGTAAGCGAAGCAACCCGCCAGCGTGTGGTGGACTATGCCCGTGAGAAAAATTATGTCCCGAACATGATGGCGAAAAGCCTCGTCACCAAAAAGTCGTATAATGTTGCGCTGGTGTTTTCGCGCCAGTTTTCTAACTTCGAGGGTCAATTCCTGCGCAAAACTATCACCGCCGTCTGCGATGTGATGGCCCGCAACGATTACGATGTGCTGCTGGCCATGGTGGGTGAGCAGGAGTCCCAGCCCATGCAGCGCCTGCTGGTCAACCACAAGATCGATGGCGTCATCCTGGCCCGCTCGCTGGAGCGTGACCCCCTGATCCCGTTGCTGCAGCAAAGCAAACTGCCCTTTATCGCCATCGGCCGCCCGGCCGACCCCACGGTGCTTTACGTCGACCACGACCAGGTGGGCGGCTGCCGTGAGATGACCAACCTGCTGCTGATGAAAGGTCTGCACCGCATCGCCCTGTTGGGCGGTTCCATGCTGTACACCGTCAATCAGACCCGTCTCGAGGGCTTCCGCCAGGCGCACGAGCACAGCCGTTGTAAGATCGATGAAACCCTGCTTTTTTTGGAGTTGGAGACCGACGATCTGCGCATCGACGCCATCCAACAGGCTGTGGCACGCAAGGCGGACTGCCTGCTGTGCATGGACGACCACGTGGCCATGCTGGCACTGAACACCGTGCGCCAGATGGGTCTGAAAGTGCCCAATGACATCCGTATTGCTTCGCTGTATGACGGCGAGGCCCTGCTGGATTGCACGCCGCAGATCACGGCGGTGTCTTTCGACCCCGAACTGCTGGGCAAACGCGCCGCACAGCAATTGTTGGCCGTCACCCGCCGCCAGCCCGTCGAGACCGGCGCCCTGCTTGGCTACCAGGTGGGCCTGCGCACCTCGACACAGACCTGATTTTGCCCCATTATTCAATAATAAACAAAGCCGCCCGGCCTGAAATTCTCTTCAGGCCGGGCGGCATTTTCTATGGATGCCTAAATTTATTCAGCGTTGTTCAGATAAATACGTGCCTCATACGGGCGGAAATGTGCCGCATCCGCGGGGGTGTCATAGTTGCCCAGCAGCAGGGTATCCAACGGCAAGGGAGCCACTGCGTCGGCGAGCAGAGTGAGCGGCTCCTCGTAGAAATTGCACAGCACGGTCATCACCTGGTCACCCAGGCGGCGCTGGTAGGCAAACAGAGCCGGGTGGTCTGCAAACAGCAGGGTAAAGTCGCCCTCACTGAAAATGGGATACTGTTTGCGCAGACGGATGAGCGCCTGGTAATAGTGGAACACCGAGCCGGCATCCGCCACCTCGTCCGCCGCATTGATGGCGGTATAGTTGGGGTTCACCTGCAGCCAGGGCGTGCCATCGGTAAAGCCCGCGTTGGTGGTGGCGTCCCACTGCATGGGGGTGCGGGCGTTGTCGCGGCTCTTGGCGTGGAGAGAACGCAGGATGTCTGCCTCGCTGTACCCGGCCTGGGTACGCTCGCGGTACATGTTCAGCGTTTCAATGTCGCGGTAGTCGTCGATGGTGGGGAAGGCGACGTTCGTCATGCCCAACTCCTCGCCCTGGTAGATGTAGGGCGTGCCCTGCATGCCGTGCAGCAGGGTGGCCAGCATCTTGGCGGATTCCTGCCGGTAAGTGCCATCGTTGCCCCAGCGGGAGACGATGCGCGGCAGGTCGTGGTTGTTCCAGAACAGGCTGTTCCAGCCTTTGCCGTGCAGGCCCACCTGCCACTTGGTCAGCACCCCTTTCAGCGCCGAAAGCTGCAGCGGAGCCAAGTCCCACTTCGCCTTGCCGGGAATCTGGTCCAGGCCGATGTGCTCAAACTGAAACACCATCGAGAATTCCTTGCCCCGCGGGTCGCTGAAGATGGGGGCGTTCTGCACATTGGCGCCCCAGGCCTCACCCACGGTCACCAGATCGGTGCTGCCAAAGGTGTTGGCGTTCAACTCCCGGATATAGGCATGCAGCATCGGGCCGTTGGAGGTAATTCCCAGGTCCGGGTCCTTGGCGATCTGGTCGATGACATCCAGCCGGAAACCGCCTACGCCCTTGTCCATCCAAAAGCGGATAGCCTTGTACAACTCCTGCCGCAGGGCGGGGTTGTCCCAGTTCAGGTCAGGCTGTTTGATGGAAAACTGGTGGAAATAATACTGCCCCACCTCGGGCACCCAGGTCCAGGCCGAGCCGCCAAAGGTGGCCCGCATCTTGTTGGGCGGCGTGCCCTCCACGCCGTCGCGCCAGACGTAATAGTCGTGGTAGGGGTTGTCGCGGCTCTTTTTTGCCTCCCGGAACCAGCGGTGCTCGTCCGAGGAGTGGTTCAGCACCAGATCCATGATGATGCGGATGTGGTGTTTTTTGGCTTCGGTGATGAGGTTGTCCATGTCGGCCAGCGTGCCGAACATGGGATCGATATCGCAGTAGTCGGAAATGTCGTAGCCGTTGTCATCCTGCGGGCTGCGGTAGACGGGGCTGAGCCAGATGGCGTCGATGCCCAAGCTCTCCAGATAGCCAAGCCGCTGGATGATGCCGGCCAGGTCGCCAATGCCGTCGCCGTTGCTGTCCTGAAAGCTGCGGGGATAGATCTGGTAGATCACAGCGTTTTTCCACCAGGGCTGCGGGTTTGCCATAGTTTTTCTCCTTATTGGTACCTTAGATAAATGTCGGGATTTGAAATCGTTTGCGCCGTTACAATCATAACCGAATCAAACCCAATTTGCAAGATGCCGGGGCTGCTGGTGCCCTACGATTTTTGCGGGGTGGAAGATGTAAATTTTGTATCTTCTGCAAAATACGTCACGCGCCCCTCGTTATAGTAAGCAGAGATTACCAATAACTGGGAGGCAACGACCATGAAAATACTGCTTACGACCGATACCTGGGTCCCTACCATAAACGGCGTTGTAACGTCCACTGCCACCCTGCGCGCCGCACTGACGGCCCAGGGGCACGAGGTGCGGGTGCTGACCCTTTCCGGCGACAGTCATACCTATACAAAGGACGGTGTGACCAGCCTCGGCTCACTGGATGCCGGGCTGGTCTACCCAGGGGCCCGGATGCGCGCCCCGGCATTGAATCGTGCCATCCGTGATCTGATCGACTGGCACCCGGATGTTGTCCACTCTCAGTGCGAGTTCAGCACTTTTGCCCCGGCACGCCGGATTGCGCACGCTGCGGGCGCACCGCTTATCCACACCTATCACACGGTGTACGAAGATTACACCCACTACTTTTCCCCCAGCCGCAGCATGGGGCGCAAGATGGCGGCGCTGTTCACCCGCATGATCTGTGCCGACTGCGACGCAGTCATCGCACCCACGCCCAAGATCAGCCGCCTGTTGGCGGGCTACGGCGTGCACTGCCCGGTGCGCATCATCCCCACGGGGCTGGACCTGCAGCGCTTTGCTGTGCCCCGGGATGATGCCCTGCGCAGCCGCCTGGGCCTGCCGCCGAAAGAGGCAAACAAGACGGTCCTGCTCAGCCTGGGACGGCTGGCCAAGGAAAAAAACACAACAGAACTTGTCGATTCTATGCAGAATTTGCCGGACGCCGTTCTGCTCATCGTCGGTGATGGCCCAGAGCGCGCCGTGCTGGAACAGCAGGCGCAAAGACTCGGCGTGGCTGACCGCGTGATTTTCGTAGGGGCCGTCCCGCCTGCCGAGGTGCCCCGCTACTACGCGCTGGGGGATGTATTTGTCAGTGCCTCCACCAGCGAGGCCCAGGGCTTGACCTACATCGAGGCTATGGCCGCAGGATTGCCGCTGCTTTGCCATGCGGACCCCTGTCTGGACGCGCTGGTGCGGGAAGGGGAGACCGGCTGGGCCTACCACACGCCTGCCGAGCTGGCTGCCCGTGCCGCTGCTCTGCCCAAAGGCCACCAACTGGCTGCCATGAGGCAAAACGCCCGCCGCGCCGTGCAGCCTTACACGAAGGAACAGTTTGGTCTTAGCGTAGTGCGGCTTTACGCGGCGGCGCTGGGCCGTAAACACGCCGCCCGCAGTGCGGCAGGGGGGAATGTGGCATGATCAAAAAAATCAACCAGGCAGCGTCTATCCTGGGGCTGGTGCTCTGCGCCGTGCTGGCATATGTCTTTTGGAAAGCCGGGCTGTTTGACTCCAAGGAAGCGCTGACCAGATGCATCAGCCGGTTCGGCTGGGCAGGTCCGGCGGTGTTCATCACATTCCAGGCCGTGCAGGTGGTCATCCCCATCCTGCCCGGCGGGCTGGGGTGTCTGGCCGGGGTCATCCTGTTCGGCGTGTGGAAAGGTTTCTGGTACAACTATATCGGCATCTGCGCCGGGTCGCTGGCGGCGTTTGCCATCGCCCGCGCCTGCGGCCGCCCGCTGCTGGAAAGCGTTTTCCCCGCCAAGATGATTGAAAAATATGACCGCTGGATGGGCAGCGGCAGCCGGTTTGCCAAGTGGTTCGCATTCCTTATTTTCATCCCGGTTGCGCCGGATGATTATCTCTGCTTTCTTGCAGGCACCACGCGCATCGGCTGGCGGCTGTACGCGGCCATCATCCTGCTGTGCAAACCGGCGTCCATTGCGCTGTACAGTCTGGGCCTGACCGTAGTTGCGCAAAATTTGCTGGGTCTTTGGAGGTGAACGCCATGCGCACCGTACATATTTATAGTGGCTCGCTGGCGCTGGTCAGCAAAAGCGGGGTAGGGCAGGCAGCCAAACACCAGCGGGCGGCGCTGGAAAGCGTCGGCGTACACGTCGTCACCGATTGGGACTGTCGTGCCGAGGTGGTACACATCAACACCGTGCTGCCGGTATCACTTTGGGCGGCACGCCATGCCCGCCGCCGGGGGCAAAAGGTCATCTGGTACGGCCATTCTACCGAGAAGGACTTCCGCAACTCCTTCACCGGCTCCAACTTGCTGGCGCCGCTTTTCAAACAATGGCTGCGGCTGTGCTATAATCAGGCGGACCTCATCATTACACCCACGCCCTACTCAGCCAAAGAACTGGCAGGTTACCGTTTGCGCCCGACCATCGTGCCGCTTTCCAACGGCGTGGATACCCGGTTTTTTGCCCCCAACCCCGCCAGCCGGTCCATCCTGCGGGAAAAGTACCGCCTGGCGGCGGATAAGTCCGTGGTCATCAGCGTAGGGCATTATATGCAGCGCAAAGGGATACTGGATTTTATTGCGCTGGCTCGCAAAATGCCGCAGGTGCAGTTTTTGTGGTTCGGCTACACCGACCCGCACCTTGTGCCGCATAACGTCAAAGCCGCCATGGCGGATGCACCGGAAAACCTTCGGTTTCCGGGCTTTCTCTCCCAGGCAGAGCTGCGCACGGCCTACTGCGGGGCGGACGCCTTTTTGTTTTGCAGCTATGAGGAGACCGAGGGCATCGTGATATTAGAAGCCCTGGCCTGCGCAACGCCTACGCTGGTGCGGGACATCCCGGCCTATCGCGGCTGGCTGCGGGACAGCGTAAACGTCCACACCTACCGCACCACGCAGGACCTGCCCACCCGCTTGCAGGCACTTTTGCAGCACAAACTCCCCGATACTGCCGCAGCCGCCCGCCAAACCGCAGAGGAACGGGCATTACCCCGTATTGGAGCGCAATTATTAGAATTATATAAAACATTATAGATCCTTTTTCCGCCCCGGAACAGCATCGATCTCGGCTGCTCCGGGGTTTTGTACCTGTCGAAACCTGCCACACGCGCAACTTGCGCAATGGTCTATGACATAAAATGCGCAAATATGGAGTAAATGTGCACAATTGTGGCGCGCCAGTTTCATAACAACTTACAAACTTGGGCAATATCGACAAAAACGGGTTGATTTTTGAAAAGACACCATGTATAATATAGGCAATCCGAACGGAAAATGTATTCGAATTGCGCAAACGAATTCACTCACTTGGATCTAACTTGTTTTCTTAATTGAAGGAGGAAAACGACCATGAATGCAAAAAAGACCCTTTCCTTGAGCCTGGCCTCCGCCATGGCCCTCGGCCTGTTGGCAGGCTGCGGCAGCAGCGCTTCTTCCACCGCTGCTTCCACTGCTGACAGCACCGCATCCGCTGCTGACTCCACCTCTACCGCTGCTACTTCTGATGCAGCCGGCAAGGTCTACTACCTGAACTTCAAGCCCGAGCAGGATGAAGCCTGGCAGGATCTGGCCGCCAAGTACACCGAGGAGACCGGCGTTCCCGTCACCGTCGTGACCGCTGCTTCCGGCCAGTACGAGACCACCCTGATGAGCGAGATGGCCAAGAGCGATGCGCCCACTCTGTTCCAGGTCAACGGCCCTGTCGGCCTGGCCAGCTGGAAGGACTACTGCTACGACCTGTCCGGCTCCAAGATCGCCGGTGAGCTGACCAGCGATTCCTACGCCCTGAAGGACGGCGACGCCACCCTGGGCATCGGCTACGTTATCGAGAGCTACGGTCTGATCACCAACAAGACCCTGCTGGAAAAGGCTGGTTACAGCGTGGACGACATCAAGAGCTTTGCCGACCTGAAGAAAGTTGCCGAGGACATCACCGCCCGCAAGGACGAGCTTGGCTTCGCTGCATTCACCTCCGCCGGCATGGATGGTTCTTCTGACTGGCGCTTCAAGACCCACTTGGCCAACCTGCCCATCTACTTCGAGTATCAGGCAGACGGCATCAATAACACCGACGCCATCAAGGGCACCTACCTCGACAACTACAAAGATATCTTTGATCTGTACATCAACAACTCCACCTGCGATCCCGCTGAGCTGGCTGGCAAGACCGGCGACGACAGCCGCAACGAGTTCCTGAACAACGAGGCCGTCTTCTTCCAGAATGGTTCCTGGGAGTACAACAACCTGGTCGGCGATGGCAAGCCCTTCACCGATGACGACCTGACCATGATGCCCATCTACGTTGGCGTCGGCGACGAAGCCAACCAGGGCCTGTGCACCGGCACCGAGAACTACTGGTGCGTCAACAAGGAAGCCAGCGAGGACGACATCAACGCTACTCTGGACTTCATCTACTGGTGTGTTTCTTCTGACGAAGGCACCAAGGCTATGGCCGACGACATGGGCTTTGTTATCCCCTTCAAGGCCGCTGCTGAGTCCCCGAACCTCTTCGTCAAGGTCGACAATGAAATGACCGCTGAGGGCAAGACCCCCGTGGCCTGGAACTTCTCCACCATGCCTTCCGAGAACTGGAAGAACGGCGTTGGTTCTGCTCTGACCGCTTACGCCGCCGGTACCGGCAGCTGGGATGATGTTGTCACCGCCTTCGTGGATGGCTGGGCAAGCGAGGCTGCTTTGAACGCTGCTGCATAATCCCAATAAACCTAAAACGCAATACCTGTGGGGCGGGCGGAAATCGCCCGCCCCGCTTTTTTTAACGAAACGAAGCAAGAAAGAGAATCTGAAAAGGGGGCTTTCCTATGGAAAAAGCCATAAAACGCTACTGGCCCGTCTTTGTGCTGCCAACGCTGATTGCCTTTATTATCGGCTTTGTGTGGCCTTTCATCTGGGGCGCGGGGCTGTCCTTCTGCAAGTTCACTACCGTTAAAAACGTGCAGCTCGTCGGCCTTAACAACTACAAAATGATCTGGATCGATGATACCTTCACCCATGCGTTCTGGTTCACGGCGGCTTTCACCATCGTGTCCACCGTGCTTATCAATGTGCTGGCTTTCAGCATCGCACTGCTGCTTACCCGCGGCATGCGCGGCACCAACGCATTCCGCACGATCTTCTTCCTGCCGAACCTGATCGGCGGTATCGTGCTGGGCTACATCTGGCAGATTTTGCTCAACGGCATCCTTTCTGCCCTGGGCAAGCCGCTGCTCGCGCTGAACGCCACCTACGGCTTCTGGGGCCTCATCATCCTGATGTGCTGGCAGCAGATCGGCTACATGATGATCATCTACATTGCCGGTTTGCAGAACGTGCCCACCGATCTGATCGAAGCGGCCCGCATCGACGGCGCTACCTCCCGCCAGATCCTCTTTAAGATCAAGGTTCCCATGGTCATGCCCAGCGTGACGATCTGCACCTTCCTGACGCTGACCAACTCCTTCAAGCTGTTCGACCAGAACCTCTCTCTGACGGCTGGCGAACCGGCCAAGCAGTCCATGATGCTGGCGTACAACATTTATGATACGTTCTACGCCCGCTCGGGACCCCAGTGGAAGGGCATCGGCCAGGCCAAGGCTATGGTCTTTTTCCTCTTCGTGGTCGTTATCTCTCTGCTCCAGCTCCATTTCACCCGCTCTAAGGAGGTGCAGCAATAATGGGCAAAACTGCTAAGGATCGCCGCATCAACTCGGTGCTGTCGGTCGTGCTTACCATCGTCTGCATCCTCTGGATGTACCCGGTGTTCATGATTTTGATGAACTCGCTCAAGACCGAGCGTGCCATCACCACCACTCACGCCTTCGAACTGCCCACCGCCGAGACCTTCGTGGGTCTGAAAAACTACATCTACGGCATTACGGAGATGGACTTCCTCTCCTCGCTGTGGTACAGCTTCATCATCACGATCTCCTCCGTCGCGCTGATCTTGCTCTGCTGCTCGATGTGCGCATGGTACATCACCCGTGTGCAGGGCGTGCTCTCCAAGGGCATGTATTACCTGTGCGTCTTCAGCATGATCGTGCCGTTCCAGATGGTCATGTTCACCCTGGCCAAAACGGCAGATACCCTCAAACTGAACAACCCCTACAACATCTGCATCATCTATCTGGGCTTCGGCGCCGGTCTGGCGGTGTTCATGTTCACCGGCTTTGTCAAGTCGATGCCCATCGCCATTGAGGAAGCCGCCATGATCGACGGCTGCAACCCGCTGCAGATCTTCTTCAAAGTGGTTTGCCCCATCCTGAAGCCGACGATGATCTCCACTGCCATCCTGGAAACCATGTGGGTCTGGAATGACTATCTGCTGCCCACCCTGGTGCTGGACATCAAGCAGTTCCGTACCATTCCCATGGCCATCCAGTATTTCCGCGGCAGTTATGGCAAGGTCGAGATGGCCCCCATGATGGCCTGCATTATGATCACGGTCATCCCCGTCATTGTGCTGTACCTGGCCTGCCAGAAGTACATCATCGACGGTGTTGTGGCCGGTGCGGTTAAGGGTTGATAGAGGGCCCGAAAGTATATTCCATTAGAAAGAGGTCAGTATTTTTATGAGAACCAGCGGTATTTTACTGCCGATTTCCAGCCTGCCGTCCCCCGGCGGTATCGGTACCATGGGGGCTGCGGCCCGTGAATTTGTGGACTTCCTGCATGCGGCAGGGCAGCATTACTGGCAGATTTTGCCGGTTTGTCCTACCAGCTACGGCGACAGCCCCTATCAATCCTTCTCCACCTTCGCGGGCAACCCCTACTTTATCGATCTTGACCAGCTGGCCGAGGCCGGGCTGCTTACGCCCGAGGAGTACCGCACAATCGATTGGGAGAGCGCGCCCGACTGCATCAACTATGGTGTACTGTACGAGAAGCGCTACCCCGTCTTACGCCGCGCCTGCGCCCGTCTGCTGGCCAACCCCCCAGAGGATTACGAGCAGTTTTTGGCGGACAACGCTTTCTGGCTGCCGGACTACGCCCTGTTCATGGCACTGAAAGATGCCCACGGCGGTAAGTCCTGGCTGGAGTGGGAACGCCCGCTGCGCCTGCGCAAACCGGCCAATCTGGATAAGGCCCGCCGCTATCATAAGGCAAGCATCGATTTCTGGCAGGCTGTGCAGTATCTCTTCTACACCCAGTGGAAAAAACTGAAAGCCTACGCCAATGCCCGGGGCGTCGAGATCATCGGCGACCTGCCCATCTACGTAGCGGCGGACAGTGTGGATGTATGGAGCAGCCCGCAGGAGTTCCAGCTGGACGAAAACCTGCTGCCTATCGAGGTGGCCGGCTGCCCGCCGGATGGTTTCTCCGCCACCGGCCAGCTGTGGGGCAACCCGCTGTTTGATTGGGACGCCATGGCCGCCACCGGCTACCGCTGGTGGGTGCGCCGCATCCGCCACTTGTGCGGCATCTACGATCTCCTGCGCATCGATCACTTCCGCGGCTTCGCCGGGTACTACGCCATCCCTTACGGCGATAAGACTGCCGAGCATGGCCGCTGGCGCACCGGCCCAGGCTACAGCCTGTTTGCCGCCGTTAAAAAGGAACTGGGCAACCCCCGCATCATTGCCGAGGACCTGGGTTTCCTGACCGACGATGTGCGCGAGTTGCTGGCCAAGTGCGAGTACCCCGGCATGAAAGTGCTGGAATTCGCCTTTGACAGCCGCGACGGCGGCGACTACCGCCCCCACAGCTATCCCACAAACTGCGTGGCCTACACCGGCACCCATGACAACGAGCCTGTACAGGGCTGGTTTGCCACCGCTGATAAGACCGACACCGACCGTGCCGTAGAGTACCTGAATCTGACCAAAAAGGAAGGTTACCACTGGGGTATGATGCGCGGTGTCTGGGCCAGCACGGCCGATCTGGCCGTAGTGCAGGCACAGGATGTGCTGGGTCTGGGGCATGAATCCCGCATGAACACGCCGTCCACCTTGGGCGGCAACTGGTGCTGGCGCGCACTGCCGGGTGCTTTCACCCCGGCGCTGGCGCAAAAGCTCAACCATCTGATGGAGTTGTACGGCCGCCTGCCTGCAGAAGCCGCTCCGGAGGATGCAACCCAGGATCCGGCGGATTCCCTGTCCGTCTGATATAAGGGCCGTGCCGTATCGCGGTGATGACCCGGATTTCTTCTCTTTTTTCTATCGTTTCTTTCTTGCAAACAGGGTAAGGCCCTCGGCAAACCGCCGGGGGCCTTATCCTGTTTTTGCTGCAGGATGGGTCCGGTGGAACTGGCATCCTGTTCCTTCGGCCAAAGCAGCAAGGTCAGCTATCTGCAGATGCTTACAGCGGTGTGTGCTGTGGTCAACGGCGGGCGGCTGATGCAGCCCTATGTTGTACAGCGCATTACCGCCCCGGACGGTACAATAATAAAAGAGGTAGAACCTACAGTGAAGCGGCAGGTCATTTCGGCTGAAACCAGCGCCACGATGTGCAAGCTGATGGAGGGGGTGGTCATCAAAGGCACCGGCACCCGGGCGGCGGTGCCCGGCTACCGTGTGGGCGGCAAAAGCGGCACCAGCCAAAAGCTGGACAGCAAAAACGAGGGCGCCCGCATTGCCAGCTTTGTGGCGGTCGCGCCCATCGAGGCCCCACGGCTGGCGGTGCTGATCTGCCTGGACGAACCCCACAGCTGGACCACCAGCGGCGGCGCCCTCTCCGGCCCCGTCTGCGCCGAGGTCCTGCAAAAGGCCCTGCCATATCTGGGGATAGAGCCGACGGAAATGGTAGAAAAATAAATTTTAAAATTCATTCACGACATTTCCCTGCAAATCTGCTATACTAAAGCTACTTAAAAAAATAGGAGAGTTTTAGCATGCCGCAGCCTTATGTGTTGTTTGATAATGTGTGTAAATATTACCAGATGGGCGATACCCGTATCGCTGCATCAGATCACGTGAGCTTTGAGATCCAAAAGGGGGAGTTCTGCGTCATCCTCGGCCCTTCCGGTGCGGGCAAAACCACCGTGCTGAATATGCTGGGCGGCATGGATACCTGCGACGAGGGCACCATCCTGCTGGACGGCGAGAAGGTCAGCGGCTTTGATAAAAAGCGGCTGACCACCTACCGCCGCTATGATGTGGGCTTCGTGTTCCAGTTTTATAACCTCGTGCAGAACCTGACCGCGCGGGAAAATGTGGAGTTGGCCGCCGAGATCTGCCGCGACCCGCTGGATGCCGACACCGTGCTGGATGAGGTGGGCCTGGCGGACCGCAAAAACAACTTCCCGGCACAGCTTTCCGGCGGTGAACAGCAGCGTGTCTCCATCGCCCGTGCGCTGGCCAAAAACCCAAAGATCCTGCTTTGTGATGAGCCTACCGGCGCGCTGGACTACAAAACCGGCAAGCAGGTGTTGGCCCTGCTGCAGGCCACCTGCCGCAAACAGGGGCGCACCGTCATCGTCATCACCCACAACAGCGCTCTGGCCGCTATGGCGGACCGGGTCATCCGTATCAACAGCGGCCGGGTGGTAGATCAGACCGTGAACCCCAACCCAACCCCTGTGGAAAGGATCGAGTGGTAAATGACACGCAGTTATCGCAAAAATACCCTGCGGACCTTCAAAAGCACCGCCAGCCGGTTCGCCGCCGTCTTTGCCATCGTGGCGCTGGGCGTCGGCTTCCTGGCCGGGCTGAACGCCACGCCCATCGATATGAAAGAGTCGATGGAACGTTATATGGACGATGGCAACTTCTACGACCTGCGCATCGTCTCCACCCTGGGTCTGACTGATGAGGATGTGGACGCCTTGCGCCAGGTGGAGGGCGTTCGCCAGGTGCAGCCGGGATACTCGGCAGATTTGCTGGTGGAGGTGGACGGTGACACCGTCGTCAGCCGCGTCCACAGCCTGCCTGCGCCGGAGAATAACACCATCAACCAGCTGAACCTCGTCGAGGGCCGCCTGCCGGAAAAGTCCGGCGAGTGCGTCATCGAAGCCAGCTACACCAAAAAGCAATCTAACTACACCGTGGGCACAAAGCTGGTGGTGGACAAAGCCAACGAAGATCTGGACACCAAGCTGAGCACCACCGAGTACACCGTCGTGGGCATCGTGCACAACGCCAACTATTTCAGCTTTGAGCGCGAGCCCGCCAGCGTGGGCAACGGCACGGTCAAGCTGGTGCTCTACATCCCCCGGCAGGATTTCGCCTACGAAGCCTACACCGAAGTCTACCTGACCGCCGAAGGCGCGTTGGAGCAGGACAGCCTGGGCGACGCCTACCAAACCAATATTGATACGGTCAAGGCCAACGTCGAGGCCATCGCCGATGCCCGGTGTGAAGCCCGCTATGACGGCATCATCGCTGATGCCCGTGCCGAGCTGGATGACGCCTGGGCTGAGTACAACGACGCCAAAGCGGATGCCGACCAACAGCTGGCCGATGCTGCCGCCGAATTGGCCGACGGCAAACGACAGTTGGCGGATGGACAGAAAGAGGTGGATGACGGCGAGCGCCAGTATGCAGACGGCTTGAACGAACTGACCAGCAACGAAGCCCTGCTCAACGATGGCGCGGCCCAATTGGCGGATGCCGAAGCCCAGCTGAAAGACGCCGAGGCGCAGCTGCAGGCAGGGGAGGACGAACTTGCCGCCAACGCCCCCAAGCTGGAAGCCGCCCGCAAACAGTTAGAGGACGGCCAGGCTCAGTACGAAGCCGGACTGAAACAATACAACGACGGCCTGGCACAGATCGAAACCGCCGAAAAGCAGCTGGCCGACGCCAAGGCCCAGCTGGACGCCAACGCGGACGCCTACCAGCAGGGGATAGCAGCCTTTGCCGAAAAGCTGGGAGTGGATGCGGCCCAGGTGGATGCGTTTATCGGCTGGCTGGCCCAGAACTGCGATGCCAACGGCACCCAGCCGCCCCAGACGGTGGAAGAACTGTGGCAAGCCATCCAGAATTACGGTGGTCTGACCATCCCCGCAGGCCTGACACAGGAGCAGGTGGATGCCATCCGCGCCCAGGCCAACGACCTGCTGGCGGCCATCGATGAAATTCCCGCAGACACCCTGCCGGAAGAACAACAGCAGCGCTTGCAGGAGGCCCGGACGTATATCGCCGCCGTGGCTGATGCTGCCGACCCTGCCGCCATGCAGACGGCTTTGCAGAATGCTGTCGATTGGGCGCGTCAGTTCGCCCCCGAACTGCCCGATGACATCCGGGACAAGCTGAACGCCGCTGTCGAAGCCTGGTGGGCCAGCCTGCCCGAGGACAGCAAAGCCCAGCTGGAAGAACTGGTTTCCGGCGTGGGCCAGCTGACCCAGTATCGGTTAGGCCTGCTGCAATACGAACAGGGCGCGGCTCAGCTGGCTGCCGCCCGTGCCGAGCTGGAAGCCAACGCCCCCAAACTGGCCACCGCCAAGGCCCAGCTGGACGATGGCTGGAAGCAGTACTATGACGGCCTGGCCCAGTACGAGGACGGCAAAAAGCAGCTGGCGGCTGCCCGCGCCCAGCTGGAGGATGGTTGGGCCACCCTGCAGGACAAAAAGGTGCAGATGGCCGATGCCCGCCGCCAGATCGACGACGCCAAAGGCCAGCTGAGCGACGCCCGCAAAAAGCTGGATGACGCCAAAACAACCATTGCCGAAAACCTGCAAAAACTACGGGACGGAGAAATAGAATATGAGGACGCCAAGGTCGAAGCCGAAAAGGCCCTGGCCGATGCCCGCGCGCAAATCGAGGACGGAGAAGCCGCCCTGAACGATGTGGAGTACCCCACCTGGTACGTCTGGGACCGTAGCAAAAACGTCAGCAATGCGTCCTTTACCGCCAATGTGGATAAGCTCACCGCCATTGCCACCATCTTTCCGGTATTCTTCTTCCTGGTGGCGGCACTGGTGGTATCCACCACCATGACCCGCATGGTCGAGGAAGAACGCCTGCAGATCGGCACGCTGAAAGCCCTGGGCTATTCGGGCGCAGCCATCATGCAAAAGTACCTGATCTACGCCTTCACGGCGGCTGCAGCGGGCACAGTAGCCGGACTGGCCGTCGGCTTCAAGGCCTTCCCGTCCATCATCTGGTCCGCCTATGAAATGATGTATTATATGCCGTCTATTGCCACCCCCTGGCGGTTGAGCCAGGCGTTGCTTGCGGGCGGCACCCTTATCCTGCTCACCGTGGGCATCACGGCGCTGGCCTGCCGCACCACCTTGCAGGAGAACCCGGCGGCCCTCATGCTGCCCCGTGCCCCCAAGGCCGGCAAGCGCATTTTGCTGGAACGCATCACCCCGCTGTGGCGGCGGCTGCCCTTCAGCTGGAAAGTTACCTGCCGCAACCTGCTGCGCTACAAAAAGCGCTTCTGGATGACGGTCATCGGCGTGGCGGGCTGCACCTCGCTGCTGGTGGCGGGCTTTGGCATCTCGGATTCGCTGAACTCCATCATCACCAAGCAGTACGGCGACATTTACCACTACGACATGATGACCATCGTTACCAAGCAGGAGGCCACCGAAAGCGGCCCTGTTTACGACTACCTTTATAATAATGAGAACGTCACCGATTCGTTGACCGTTGCCATGGAATCCACCCGGCAGGATGGCCCCGACGGTGAGATGGACGTCTACCTCATGGTTCCCCAGGCTGTGGACAAGTTTGCTGAGTTTGCTGACCTGCACGAACGCCTCTCCCGCAAGGCGGTGCCGCTGGGGCAGCAGGGCGTGGTCGTGAACGAAAAGATGGCCAAGACCCTGGGTGTAAAGGCAGGGGACACCATTACCCTGACTAACAGCGACGATAAGACAGCTGACTTCACTGTCAGCGGTGTGTGCGAGCATTACGTCAGCAATTACGTTTACCTCAGCCCGGCGGTGTACGAGGCCGGTTTTGGCGAAGCTCCCGCCTACAACGCAATCATGAGCATCCTGCCCGAGGACACCCAGGAAGCCCGCGATACCCTCTCGGCGGACCTGCTGGCGATGGGCAATGTGGCCAGCCTGAACTTCACGCAGGACAACGTGAAACAGGTGCTCAACATGCTTAACTCCATCGATGCAGTGGTCGTGCTCATCATCGTCTGTGCGGCATCGCTGGCGTTCGTGGTGCTGTATAACCTCTCCAACATCAACATTGCCGAGCGTGTCAAGGAAATCGCCACCATCAAGGTGCTGGGCTTCTACGACCCCGAGGTCTACGCCTACGTCAACCGCGAGAGCGTGGCCTTAACGCTGATCGGCACGCTGTTAGGCCTGGCAGGCGGCATTGCCCTGCACAGCTTCGTCATCACCACGGTGGAGGTCGATGCCGTCATGTTTGGGCGGCAGATCTACCCCCAAAGCTTTGCCTACGCCATTGCCCTGACCCTGCTGTTCAGCACGCTGGTCAACCTGGTCATGCAGCGGCTGCTGAAACGCATTTCGATGGTAGAGAGCATGAAAGCGCCGGAATAAAACGGACGCATGAAGCTCCTATAAATAGAAGGAGCCGATTGCAAACATATATCTAATGTAAAATAGGTATCATTTTCGTTAAAATCGTTAGATTCGTTAAAGTTGTTGGGATTGTTTTACTAACGAAAGTGACGACTATGATACCTAGATGAAAGCAGGTAAAAGAAAGCTCCCTCTTTGAGGGGGCTTTTTAAAATTCATCTCTTGACATTTTCCCAATCGGTGATATACTATCCAAGTACGAATATAAACAGTTAGCATGCGAACAATTCATGAATGAACAATTCGCAGACTAACAAAACGACCCGATAAGGAAGGTGAGAACGATGATCTGCCAAAATCCAGCCACGGTTCGGGATGGCTGCGTAAACAAGCATTTCGGTGCGCTGCTCAGCCATACATCCCGTATGCTGCGCCGCGCTATGGATACCCGCATTGCAGCCGAAGTCACCCCGGAGCTGACCGGTGTGCGCGGCATGCTGCTGGGCGAGATCATCTGCGCGAACAACGAAAACCGTGATGTCTACCAGCGCGATGTAGAACAATGGTTCCACATCCGCCGTTCCAGCGTCACTGCGATCCTGCAGGGCATGGAGCAGGATGGTTTCATCACCCGCTGCTCGGTCGAGAAAGATGCCCGCTTAAAGCGGCTGGCCGCCACCCCCAAAGGGGTGGCCTACCACGACCGCATCCGAGCCAGCATTGACCGCTTTGAGCAGGACCTGCAACAGGGCCTTACCCCCGAAGAAATGGCCGCTGCCCGTGTGGTGCTGAACAAAATCCTGCACAACGCCCAGTCCATCGAGGCCGAAGCAAAACAATCTACCCCGGAAAGGAGCAATGAAACTTGCTGAAAACACTCGGACGTGAGACAAAGGGATTCCGCCTGGTCTCAATCCTGACGCCGATCTTTATGATCTGCGAGGTTATCATGGAGATGATCATCCCCAAACTGATGGCTTCCATCATTGACGATGGCGTCACCCCCGGCAATATGCAGGTCATCTACATCGTTGGTGCCCAGATGATCGTTGCAGCGTTGTTTGGCCTGCTGTTTGGCATTTTGGGTGCCGTGCTTGGCTCCCATGCCGCCACCGGTTTTGCCCGCAATCTGCGCCGCGGCATGTTTAAAAATATCCAGACCTTCAGCTTTGCCAACATCGATAAATACTCTACCGCCGGTCTGGTCACCCGTATGACCACCGACGTTACCAACATCCAAAACGCCTATCAGATGTTGCTGCGCATGTCCATCCGTGCGCCTGCCAGCATGATCGTGGCACTGATCATGTCCTACACCATCAACCGCCAGTTGGCTAACATTTACTTGATCGCGGTCATCCTGCTGGGCTGCGTGCTGGTGTACATCATGACGCACGCCACCCGCTATTTCACCGAGGCTTTCCGCAAGTACGATGACCTGAACGAGAGCGTGCAGGAGAATGTTTCTGCAATCCGCGTGGTCAAAGCCTACGTGCGGGAAAAGTTCGAGAGCGAGAAGTTCCGCAAGGCCAGCGAGAACGTGCGCAACCTGCTGATGCGCGCTGAACTTATCATCGCCTGGAACGCCCCCTTCATGCAGTTGACCGTCTACAGCTGCATCCTGCTCATCAGCTGGATGGGCGCACGGCTCATCGTCAGCTCCGGCGCCACCACCTTCACCACCGGTGACCTGATGAGCATGCTGAGCTACTGCATGAACATCCTGATGAGCCTGATGATGCTCTCGATGGTGTTTGTCATGATCACCATGTCCGCCGCTTCCGCCAAACGTGTAGCCGAGGTCCTGGATGAGAAGTCTGACCTGACCAACGGCGAAAACCCCGTTATGGACGTCAAGGACGGTTCTGTCAAGTTCGACCACGTCAGCTTCTCCTACAAGAAGAACGGCGAGAAGGTGCTGAGCGACATCGACCTGGACATCAAGTCTGGCGAGACCATCGGCATCATCGGCGGCACCGGCTCGGCCAAGTCCAGCCTGGTGCAGCTGCTGCCCCGCCTGTATGACGTGACCGAGGGCAGCGTCTCCATCGGCGGTGTGGATGTACGCCGTTATGACCTGGAGACCCTGCGCAATAACGTGGCCATGGTGCTGCAAAAGAACGAATTGTTCAGCGGCACCATCGCCGACAACCTGCGCTGGGGCAACCCCGACGCCACCGACGCAGAGATCGTGGACGCCTGCAAGCAGGCCTGCGCCGATGAATTTATCGAGCGCTTCCCCGATAAGTACCAGACCCACATTGAGCAGGGCGGCAACAACGTATCCGGCGGCCAGAAGCAGCGCCTCTGCATCGCCCGTGCCCTGCTGAAAAAGCCCCGCATCCTGATCCTGGACGACTCCACTTCCGCTGTCGATACCGCCACCGACGCCAGGATCCGCCGTTCCTTTGCCGAGAAGATCCCCGGCACGACGGTGTTCATCGTGGCACAGCGTATTTCCTCTGTCGAGAACGCTGACAAGGTGCTGGTGCTGGATAACGGCAGGGTCAGCGGCTTTGATACCCCCGCCAACCTGCTGAAGACCAACGCCATCTATCAGGATGTCTACAACAGCCAGACCAAAGGCTCCGGCGATTTTGACGAGAAGGGAGGGGAAGCCTGATGGCACAGCAGCCTAAAGTAGTAAAAATGGGCCCCGGCCGCAACGCAGGCCCCCGCCCCAAAGTAGAGAACCCCGGCAAGGTGTTCAAGCGCATCCTGGCCTACGTGATGAAGCAGTACAAGTTCCAGGTCATCCTGGTGCTGTGCTGCATTCTGCTCAGCGTGTTCGCTCAGGTCCAGGGCACCCTGTTTATGCAGACTCTGATCGACAGCTACATCCTGCCCCTGCTGGCCGAAAAGAGCAACGATTTCTCCGGCCTGCTGCACGCCATCACCCGTGTGGCTTGCTTCTACGGCGTGGGCATCCTGGCCGTCTTCATCCAGAACCGCACCATGGCCAAGATCACCCAGGGCACCCTGAAACGTCTGCGCGACGACCTGTTCGTCCACATGCAGACACTGCCCATCAAGTATTTTGACAGCCACGCCCACGGCGACATCATGTCTGTCTACACCAACGATATTGATACCCTGCGCCAGCTCATCAGCCAGAGCCTGCCCCAGCTGGTCAATACGATCATTACGGTAGTCAGCGTATTTTTGTCCATGCTTTACCTCAGCGTGCCGCTGAGCGTACTGACCCTGGTCATGGTCGGCACTATGATGCTGGCCACCAAGTATCTCACCGGCAACTCCGGCAAGTACTTCCTCAAGCAGCAGCAAGAGCTGGGCAAAGTCAACGGCTACATCGAGGAAATGATGAACGGCCAGAAGGTCGTCAAGGTTTTCTGCCACGAGGATGCCGCCATCAAGGAGTTCAACGAACTCAACGATGAGCTGTTCCACAGCGCCGACAAGGCCAACGCCTACTCTCTGGTGGCGATGCCCGTCAACGGCCAGCTGGGCAACCTGAGCTACGTGCTCTGCGCTGTGGTCGGCGGTGCGCTGGCCATCGGCGGCGTCGGCAGCCTGACGCTGGGCAAGCTGGCCAGCTTCCTGACCTTTAATAAGAGCTTCAACCAGCCCATCACTCAGATCTCCATGCAGCTGAACGCGGTCGTCATGGCTCTGGCTGGCGGCGCCCGTATCTTCGCCCTGCTGGATGAAAAGTCCGAGGTCAACGAGGGCGACATCACCCTGGTGCATGCCAAGTTCCAAGCCGACGACACCCTGACCGAGACCAACGAGTCCACCGGCATCTGGGCCTGGAAAAAGCAGAACGCCGATGGCACTGTCACTTACACCCAGCTGAAGGGCGACATCGTCTTTAAGGATGTGGACTTCGGCTACGATGAGGGCAAAATCGTCCTGCACGACATCAACCTCTACGGCCGTCCGGGCCAGAAGATCGCTTTCGTCGGTTCTACCGGCGCCGGTAAGACCACCATCACCAACCTGATCAACCGCTTCTACGACATCCAGAAGGGTCAGATCCTCTACGACGGCCACGACATCAAGTCCATCGAAAAGAACGCTCTGCGTTCCTCTCTTGGCATCGTGCTGCAGGATACCCACCTGTTCACCGGCACCGTTATGGAGAACATCCGCTACGGCCGCCTGACCGCCACCGATGAAGAGTGCATGGCCGCCGCCAAGCTGGCCAACGCCGACAGCTTCATCAAGCATCTGCCCGATGGCTACAACACCATGCTGACCGGCGACGGCACCAACCTGAGCCAGGGCCAGCGCCAGCTGCTGGCTATTGCCCGTGCTGCCGTTGCTGACCCGCCGGTGCTGATTTTGGACGAGGCAACTTCCTCCATTGATACCCGCACCGAAAAACTGGTGCAGGACGGCATGGACGGCCTGATGTACGGCCGTACGACCTTCGTCATTGCCCACCGCCTGTCCACCGTCCGCAACTCAGACTGCATCATGGTTTTGGAGCAGGGTCGCATCATCGAGCGCGGCACCCACGACGAGCTGATCGCCCAGAAAGGCCGCTACTACACCCTGTACACAGGCAATTTTGCCGAGAACAGCTGAACACATTGACGGCATAGTGTACAGCGTTGCTGCGCAAAAATTGCAGCAATCTGGTGTACAATCAATCAAAATTGCCGGGATGGCTTGCCGCTGTCCCGGCTTTTTTGTGTAAAGTGCCGCATTACCGCCAAAAAGTTGACGAATTGGTAAAAAGTGGTTATAATAGGTGACGTAGCCACGATTATTCGGCTGCATAAGATACCGCGGCAGAGGGTACAGCGCAACCGATTAGGCAGCGCCGATATAGGCCGCATGGATACGTTTACAGAACTGTTTATGAATAGGGAGGTAGCCAATATGGCAGCCAAGAAGAAAATTGCACAGACCGTGATCACCGAGGGTAAGTACTACACCATCAACGCCGCCAACGGCAAGGTCGTTGAGGTTGCCGATTATAATATCGAGAACGGCGCCAAGATCCAGCTGTGGGACGACGCCAATGCCGAGTGGCAGCAGTGGGGCTTCGTTGCCGCAGGCGACGGCGTCTACCGCGTGCAGAACCGTTTCACCGGCAAGATGATGGACCTGGATATGGGCGGCGTCAGCGACGGCACCCGCGTACACCAGTGGGAGGGTGCCCCCGCTTCCAGCCAGCTGTGGGTGGTCGAGCCTTCCAACGATGGCCGCGTTAAGATCAAGAGCAACCTGGCAGGCAAGCTGCTGGATGCCGGCATGAGCGCTGTCAACGGCACTCCGCTGCAGATCTGGGCCGACGTCAACGGCGAGAACCAGTACTGGACCATCAACGAGGTCACCCGCAAGCCCAAGACCAGCGTGAAGGCTTCCGCCGTCAAGGCTAAGGCCGCCGCTGAAAAGGCTGCTACCGAGATCGTCGACGCTGCTGCTGTAGCGGTTGCCCCCGCTGTCGAGAAGGCTGCCAAGGCAGCCAAGCCCGTTGCAGAAAAGGCCGTCAAGGCCGCCAAGCCTGTTGCCGAGAAGGCCGTCAAGGCTGCCAAGCCCGTAGTTGAGAAGACTGTCGAGGCTGCTAAGCCCGTGGTTGAGAAAGCTGTTAAGGCTGCTGAGCCTGTCGTCGAAAAGACCGTCGAGGCCGCTAAGCCGGTCGTCGAGGAAGCTGTCAAGGCTGCTGCCCCTGTTGTGGAGGAGACCGTCAAGGCCGCCGAAAAGGCCGCTGCCGAGGTCAAGACCGCTGTGAACACCGCCGCCAAAAAGCGCGGCCGCAAGAGCAAGCGCAAGTAATTTGCACCTGCACATTCTTGCCCGATAACCCCCTGCACCGAATTATGCTGTAACAAGTTGCCCCCGGTACCGTTAAGTACCGGGGGCTTTTGGTTTTATATTAGGGCAAGATCAACCCAACGCCGCGATGCTCTCTTTGATCTTCGCGGTCTTTTCCTGGGCGGCGGCCAGCTTGGCGCGGGTCTCTTCCACCAGCTTGGCGGGGGCTTTCTCCACGAACTTCGGGTTGTTCAGCTGGTTAGTGAACATGCCCAGCTCCTTCTCGGCCTTGGTCAGCTCCTTGTTCAGGCGGGCCAGCTCCTTCTCACGGTCGATCAGCTCCATCATCGGGATAAAGCCCTTGGCATCCGGGGTAGCCACGTTTACCATGCCGTCGGCGCTGCCCTCATACTTAGGGGTCACGGTCACGTCGGTGGCAAAGGCAAAGCGGGCCAGGTAGGCGCCGCCCTTCTCAAAGGCAGCGGGGCTGGCAGTCTCAATGACCATGCTGGTCTTCTTGGCGGGGTGGACGTTCATCTCGGCGCGCATGGTACGCACAGCCTTGATGTAATCCATCAGTTTTTCAAAGTCAGCGCAGTCCTCGGCCCAGATCTTCATGTTCTCATTGCCCGGCCACAGCTGGGTCATGATAGTCTCGCCGCTGCCGGGCAGGGCCTGATAGATCTCCTCGGTGATGAACGGCATGAAGGGATGCAGCAGCTTCAGTGCGCGGTCTAGCACATACACCAGCACCTTGCGGGCGGTGTCGGCGGCCTGGGCGTCGTCGCCGTTCAGGCGGGTCTTGCAAATTTCGATGTACCAGTCGCAGTACACTTCCCAAATAAAGTTCTCCACCTTCTCGGCGGCCAGGCCCAGCTCGTACTTATCCAGGTTGGCGGTAGCGTCGGCAGCCATCTTGGCCAGCTCGCTCAGCACCCACTTGTCGCTCATGTCCAGCTGGTCCTCCGCGGGCAGGCCGGGCTGGAAGTCTTCGGGCAGGTTCATCTGCACAAAGCGGGAAGCATTCCACAGCTTGTTGGCAAAGTTACGGGCAGCCAGCACCTTTTCATCGCTGTAACGCATATCGTTGCCGGCGGTGGAACCGATAATGAGCATCAGGCGCAGGGCGTCGGCACCGTACTGGTCAATGACTTCCAGCGGGTCGATGCCGTTGCCCAGGCTCTTGGACATCTTGCGGCCCTGGCTGTCGCGCACGATGCCGTGGATCAGCACAGTGTCGAACGGGGCCTTGCCGGTGTAGGCCAGGCCGGAGAAGATCATGCGAGAGACCCAGAAGCCGATGATGTCGTAGCCGGTCACCAGCGTGTTGGTGGGGTAGAAGTAGTTGTAATCCTCGGCGTTCTCATCAGGCCAGCCCAGGGTGGAGAAGGGCCACAGGGCAGAGCTGAACCAGGTGTCCAGCGTGTCGGGGTCCTGGGTCAGATGGGTGCAGCCGCACTTGGGGCAGACGGACGGAGCCTCTTTGGCAACCACGGTCTCGCCGCAATCGTCACAGTACCAGGCGGGAATCTGGTGGCCCCACCACAGCTGACGGCTGATACACCAATCGCGGCCGCCCTTCATCCAGTTGATGTAGTTCTTGGTGAAGCGCTCGGGCACGAACTTGATCTCGCCCTTCTCCACGCTCTCAATGGCAGGCTTGGCCAGTGGTTCCATCTTGACGAACCACTGCTTGGAGACCATCGGCTCAATGACGGAGTGGCAGCGGTAGCAGGTGCCCACGTCGTGGGTCAGGGCCTCGGTCTCTTTCAGGGCACCGCAGGCTTCCAGGTCGGCCAGGATGGCCTTGCGGGCCTCCAGGGCGGTCATGCCGGCGTACTTGCCGCAATCCAGTACTTCGGGTTCGTCGGCGGCAGCGCGGCCGGCGGCACGCTCAGCATCAGCGGCAGCCTTGTCGGCAGCACCGGTCATGTGGCCGTCGTAGGTCAGCACGCGAATCATCGGCAGGTCATGGCGCTTGCCGACCTCAAAGTCGTTGGGGTCGTGGGCGGGGGTGATCTTCACGACGCCGGTGCCTTTTTCCATGTCGGCATGCTCGTCGCAGACGATGGGGATCTCACGGTCCAGCAGCGGCAGGATGACATGGCAACCGTGCAGGTGGGCGTAACGGGGGTCATCGGCGTTGATGGCCACGGCGGTATCGCCCAGCATGGTTTCGGGGCGGGTGGTAGCCAGCTCCAGATATTCGCCGGTCTCCTTCACCCTGTACAGCAGGTGCCAGAAGCTGCCCTCCTTGGCCTCGTACTCGACCTCGGCGTCGGAGATGGAGGTGTTGCAGTGGGGGCACCAGTTGACCATGCGGTTGCCGCGGTAGATCAGGCCCTTGTCATACAGGCGGACGAACACTTCCTTCACGGCGTTGGAGCAGCCCTCGTCCATGGTGAAGCGCTCACGCTGCCAATCGCAGGAGCAGCCCAGTTTCTTCAGCTGGCTGACGATGCGGTTGCCGTAGGTGTTCTTCCAATCCCAGGCGCGCTCCAAAAAGCCGTCGCGGCCCACCATCTCTTTGGTCAGGCCCTCTTCGCGCATCTTGGCCACGACTTTGGCCTCGGTGGCGATGGAAGCGTGGTCGGTGCCGGGTACCCACAGAGCGGCGTAACCCTGCATGCGCTTGTAGCGGGTCAGGATGTCCTGCCAGGTCTCATCCATGGCGTGGCCCATGTGCAGCTGGCCGGTAACGTTCGGCGGCGGCATCACGATGGTAAAGGGCTTTTTGCTGCGGTCGATCTGGGTATGGAAGTAACCCTTGTCGCACCAGTTCTGGTAGATGCGGTCCTCAGTGCCCTGGGGCGCATACTGTTTGGCGAGTTCTTTCGGCATTGTGTAAAACCTCCTTGAGAATTGCGGGGCGTGTAATCAATAGAAAAAGGCCGCCCCATGAAGAAGATCATGGGACGGCCTGAAAAATTCAAGTCGCGGTACCACCCAAGTTGCCTTGTAAAAGGCCGCTTTGCGGCAGGGCAGACACCCCGCCTGCCGGGATAACGGCGGCAAACCCGTGCACGGCTACTAAGCTTCACCGCACCTGCTTGAAAGCGACAGCACACAGCGGGCCATGCCGGGCTTGCATCACCCCCGGCTTGCTGGAAAAGCCTGAACCTGCGCGCACTCTTTCGCACTGCATTGTATCTTATAATGTACCGCACAGTGCGGGAAATGTCAAGTAGGAAATTGCAGAAGGCTCCCTCTGGGAGGGGGCTGGCTGCGCGCAGCGCAGACTGGGGGGAACTATCCCGAAGATCAGATGTTTTGCCTGCTTACTCCCACTTCTCCCACACTTCCGGGCAATACCCCACGGCAGCCTGCCGCCCGTTGCGCACGATAGGCTGGCGTAGCAGCTGCTGATTTTCAAACAGCTTGTCCGCCTGCTGGCTTTCATCCAGCCAGCGCAGCAGGGCCAGCGTGTCCTTGTCCTTGGCGTTTTCGTCCACCAGCTTGGCCCAGCCGCCCACGGCGCGGCAGACGTTGTCAAACTCGCCGCGGCTCATGCCCTTCTCTTTCATATCGATCATCTGGAATTTAATGCCCCGCTCCTTAAACCACCGCTGGGCCTTTTTGGTATCAAAACTTTTATTGGTGCCGAAGATCTGGATGTTCATACGTACTCCTTTCTGTCTGCTTCGTATCTGTAGGGGAAGATGCTCGCATTTGCCCGCAAGCCCTGCGGCGAGGGATATTAGGCAACACCGCACAATTCCCGCCTGACGGCTTAAGCACCGCTCCGGCGGCTACGGCGCGGCATCTGCGTTGCCAAAATGCTCGATAAGACATCCAGTATTATCTGCGCTTTTGGCTTAGCAGCTGCCGCACCTCGCTCGCCGTATCGGCACTTAGAATTATGCGGTATTGCCATTAATTAAAAACAGCATACCACACCAACCATTTATTGACAACCACACCACAAAAAATATATAGTATATGTGTATGCCAACCACGCAAAAGAGGGAGAAGACAAACTATGGAACTTGCTGTCATCACGGCCAAACAGGTGGCGGAGCTGCTGCTTATGATCCTGGCCGGTGCGGTCTGCTGCAAAGCGGGCGTGTTCAAACCCAAAGAAAAATCCGTCCTGGCCAATTTGCTGTTGTACCTGGTCGTCCCGGCCATGGTGCTGGACAGCTATATGGTCGAGTACGATCCCGCCACCTTCCACAACCTGATGCTGGCCTTCGGCCTGGGCGCTCTGGTGCTGCTGGTGGGCCTGGGCGTGGCATTTCTGGCAAGCTTCAAGGTGCAAAAGGACGCCCGCTCCATCCTGTGGTTCGCCTGTGCGTTCTCCAACGCCGGGTACATGGGTTTCCCACTTATCAAGGCGCTGTTCGGCGGCGAGGGCCTGCTCTACGCCAGCGGTTTTGTCACTATCTTTAATATTTTGATTTGGACCATCGGCTACGTGGTCGTCTCCGGTCAGGTCGACCCTAAGCAGACCGTGAAAGCCGTGGTTACCTGCCCCTGCATCATTGCGGTAGTCGCGGGCCTTATCATTTACCTGGCCCGCATCCCGCTGCCGGAAGTCCTCACCGGCCCCATCGGTGCCATCGGTGATATGAACACTCCGTTGTCCATGATCATCACAGGCGCGACCATCGCCTCCAGCGACCTGAAAAAGCTGCTGAAAAATAAGAACCTCTTCCTAACCTGGGGCGTGCGTATGCTGGGTGTCCCGGCGGTGGAGCTGCTGATCTTCGCCCTGCTGGGCCTGCACGGCACCGTGCCTACCATCGTGCTGCTGTTGGAAGCCTGCCCCTGCGCCGCCATCACCACGATGTTTGCCATCCAGTTCCACCACGATGAAGAACTTGCCGCCGGTGCAGTGGTATTTTCCACCCTCTCCAGTATTCTGACCCTGCCGCTGTATGCGCTGCTGCTGACGATGGTGTTAGGGTAAAATAGCTTGCGCTCCCCTCAAAGGGGAGCCTTTTTCTTTGCTCGTACACTTGCCCTCCCACCCCTTAGGTGCTATAATAAGGTTTCAAAAGAGGAGCCCTCACATAAAAGGAGCACTATGCAACAACAAAAAACATCCCACTGGCTCATCGCGTTCCGCGTTATCTTTACGGCGGCGCTGCTGGCCTGTATCCTCTTTATCTTCCGCAATTCCATGCAGACAGGCGAAGTCTCGTCTGCCCGCAGCCAGGCCGTTACCACGCTGGTCAACGGCTTCCTGGGCAAGTTCGGCCTCGGCCCCTTGTCCGAGCATATCATCCGCAAGCTGGCGCATTTCTCCGAGTTCATGCTCGAAGGTTTCCTGCTGATGCTCTGCCTGCGGGTCTACACCCGGCATTTTGTTCGGCATATCAGCTGGCCCCTGCTGGCTGGCATGAGCACCGCCCTCATGGATGAGACCATCCAAATCTCCATCCCCAACCGCACCTCGTCTGTCACCGACGTGTGGATCGATATGGCCGGTGCCATCGCAGGGCTGTTTGTGGCCCTGATTATTCTCTTGATTTTACGCGCTACTACGGCGTTTTATCAGGTGAAACGCGAAAACAAAGCACTGCGCGCCGAGCAGGAAGCTCTGCGTCAGCGCGAACACGAACGTCTGGCCCGCCGTGCCGCCCACCGTGCGGCCCAGGGCGAGGACAACAACGAGGAGGAAGACGAAGCATGACCACCCAACAGGCAATCGAAGCACTGCACGCTCTGCCGCGCCTGGGGCAGGGGACACCCGGCCTGGCCCGCATGCAAAACCTGATGGATCACCTGGGCAACCCGGAAAAAGACCTGCAGTGCATCCACATTGCGGGCACCAACGGCAAAGGCAGCCTGGCCGCCATGACCTCGTCCATCCTGACCGCTGCCGGCTACAAGACCGGCCTGACCATCAGCCCCTACGTGGTGGATTTCCGTGAGCGGTTCCAGATCGACGGCGAGATGATCCCGCCCCGCACCCTGGCCAACCTGGCCCAGAAGGTGCTGGACGCCATCGATGCCATCGAACTGGAGGGCGGCGAGATCCCTGTCCAGTTTGAGGCTGTCACTGCGCTGGCGCTGCTCTGGTTCGCCCGCGAAAAGTGCGACCTTGTCGTGCTGGAGACCGGCCTGGGCGGCCGCTGCGATGCGACCAACATCGTGCCCAACAAGCTGGTGGCCGCCATCACAAAAATCGGCCTCGACCACACCGAGATCCTCGGTGATACGCTGGACAAGATCGCCGCCGAAAAAGCCGGTATCATCAAAGAAGGCTGCGCCGTTGTCAATTACCCCGAGCAGCCCGCCGAGGCCATGGGCCCCATCCTGGGTGCCGCGGCCGAGACGAACACCGTCATCATCACGCCCGAAATGGACGACATCCGCCTGTTGCGTGGCAAGCGCCTGGAAAACCGCATCGACTACGGCGGTTACAAGGCCAGCCTGCAGTTCCCCGGCGCCCATCAGGCCAACCACGCCGCTATGGCTGTGGAGATCGCCCTCGCCCTCTGGCGGGAGTTCGGCTACGACATCTCCGACGATGCCATTGAGCAGGGCTTGAGCAGCGCCCATATGCCTGCCCGCATCGAGGTCATGCGCCGCCATCCGCTGCTGCTGCTGGACGGCTGCCATAACCCGGACGGTGCCAGGGTCCTGGCCGAAACGCTGACCAAAGCCGAGTATGAGGAAAACCTCGTGGGCGTCATGGGCATGCTGGCCGATAAGGACTACAAGGCCATGCTGTCCGACCTGGCACCCTGCTTTGCCAAAGTGTTCACCGTCACGCCCGCCTGCCCCCGCGCCCTCTCTGCCGAGGCCCTGCAAAAGGAAGCCCGCTTCCACCTGGATGCCGAAGCCGCCGCCAGCGTGCCTGAAGCCCTGCACAAGGCCCTCGACTACTGCGAGGAAAACAATCTTGCCGGTGTGGTCGTCTGCGGCTCGCTCTACCTGGCCGCCGAAGCCAGGCCGCTGATGCTCAAAGAGGCAGAAAATTAACGCGCCACCGCCCTGTTTTAACAAAATATGCACTACGAAGCCTGTATCGTAATGGTACAGGCTTTTTCTATTTAAAAGTAAAAGGGGCAAGCACTATGGCAAAGGTTTGTTTTGTGCCGGGCAGCGGCACGCTGGCGGCGTATTTAAGCGGCGAGATCGACCACCACGCAGCCCAATCCATCCGGCGGGAAATCGACGCCCAGGTGGACGACCGTCTGCCGGAGCTGCTGACGCTGGATTTTTCGGGCGTCACCTTTATGGATTCCTCCGGTGTCGGGCTTATCCTCGGCCGTGGACGGCACATCTCGGCCCTGGGCGGTCGCCTGACCGTGCAAAACCCGCCGCCCGCCGTGCGCCGCATGCTGGACCTGGCCCGCATAACCTACGCGTAAAGGAGAACTGCCATGAAGATGCTCAATCAGGTAAAGATCACCTTTGCCAGCCGCTCTGTCAATGAGGGCTTTGCCCGTGCGGCGCTGGCAGCGTTCCTTGTTCAGCTTGACCCCACCGTTCCGCAGCTGGCTGACCTCAAAACTGCTGTGTCCGAGGCTGTCACCAACTGTATCGTGCACGCCTATCCGGAGGGTATCGGCCCTGTTACCTTGACGGCGGCCCTCTATGAGGGCGGCGTGGTGCGTATCACCGTCACCGACCGCGGCGTTGGCATCGCCGATGTAGAAAAAGCCATGCAGCCTATGTACACCACCGGCGACCCCGAGGAACGCGCCGGATTAGGTTTTGCCGTGATGCAGAGCTTTATGGATAAGGTACATGTCTCCTCGCGGCCTGGGCGTGGCACCCGCGTGACACTTACCAAACGGCTGGACACCCGCAGATGACCTTTACATATTTGTAAGGAGGATTCTGCCTATGCCAGCCCAGACCATCCAAACCATGCCACGTGAGGAATTTATTGAGAAGAACTTAGGCCTTGTCCATGCCTGCGCCGGGCGATTCAAAAGCCGGGGTATCGAGTACGAGGAACTGTACGCCGCAGGCTGCCTGGGATTGGTGAAAGCGGTTGACGGGTTTGATACCACCCGCGGGGTGTGCTTCTCCACCTATGCGGTGCCCGTGATTTTGGGCGAGATCAAAAAGCTGTTCCGGGATGGCGGCACCGTTAAGGTCAGCCGTTCCTTAAAAGAACTGGGCCTGAAGGTCAACGCAGAGCGGGAACGCTGCCTAAAACATACCGGTCAGGAACCCGGCGTAGCCCAGCTGGCTGAAATCCTGCAGACTACCCCGGAACAGATCGCTCTGGCCATACGTGCCTCGCTGCCTGCACTGTCCCTTACGCCCGGCAATGATGAGGACGGCAACCGTGAATGGGATGTGCCTGTGGATTCGCCGGAAGAAACGCTGGCGGACCGCATCGGTTTGCGCGAGGTGATGGACAAGCTGGAACCCAAGGATAGGGAACTGATTCGCCTGCGCTTCTTTGGCAACCGCACTCAAACCGAGACCGCCAGGATCCTTGGCAGCACCCAAGTCCAAATCTCTCGCCGTGAACGTAAGATACTGGCATGGATGAGGGTGCAGCTGCTTGAAATATAACTCACTGTTCTGTAAGGGCCGATGCTTGCATCGGCCCGCTATCTATAAGCCTGCTTTTAAACTCTCTCGTCAACCTGCACGTCTCGACACATTCCGCCTTGTGCATCTTCCCAAAAGTATTACAACCCCTTGACACACTCTTTTCAATATGATAAGATACTCCCATCGCAGAAGAAACGTTGTTATAAGGTTATTACTGAACAAAATGCGAAAAAACTTGAAAAAAGTTTTAAAAACCTGTTGACAAACCGTATCTGCTGTGGTATCATAATCAAGCTGTCCGGCGGGACACCCCGTAAGGACAGCGCAGCAGGACCTTGAAAATTGAACAAAACTGAAACTTGTGGAACCTTGAACGTGGGTTTGGAAACCCACGATAATCAA